>FLRT01197048.1_pt1 | contig 13002 bp, 14 predicted proteins | sample 1497201 | NCBI WGS metagenome assembly FLRT01 (sample SAMEA4031755, study PRJEB14383) | metagenome | biome: human; feature: oral; material: saliva | place: Philippines | collected 2014 | reverse complement strand
AAATCAGCGGTACGCCGCAATTCCTCAAACTGGATTTGCACGGCAATGCCTTTCTGCACCATATGGTGCGTAATATTATGGGCGCATTGGTTTATGTCGGCAGCGGCAGGCTTAGTGTTTCCGGATTTCAAACCTTAATTGGAGAACGCAGCCGCCTCAAAGCCCCGCCGACCTTTATGCCTGACGGATTGTACTTAACCGGCGTGGATTATCCGCCCGAGTTCGGCATCATCCGTCCCGAAATGCCCGAATGGCTGTGAGGTCGTCTGAAATACTGTCAAGCCTTATTTTCCCCTTCAATAAAGAAAGGTTTGGCTATTCCCGCGCCGAAGGAATCTAAGCATTGATTTTTAGAAATATTCAAAATTACCGTACTCAAGCTTTTATATTTCTTTCAAATCAGGAATGAAGATTTGAAATATCCTGTTTTTATTTTCATACACTATAAAAAATTGTTTGAAATCTGTACGCATTCTTTTCAGACGACCCTTTCTCTTTTCGATAAACCAACCCACAGATAAAGCCTGTACTACGGAGTTGGAATAAGAGCCACCTCAGATCAGGAGATATTTATGCTCGGCAAGCCCTATCAGGGTCAAACAGGCATGAATACCTGAACGATGTTTCCAGTTTCCTCGCTTGCCTGAATTAGCCAAAAAACAACAGCCAGTCCTAAAAAACTACCGTTCGGGAAATCTGTGTTGTAAAAATGCAAATAATAGGAAAATCGGTATTACCATATGATTTATAAAGGAAATATTTAGAATCTTATGTTGTTGACAGGGTGGTGTGGCGTAAGGGGGGAAGAAGGGGAAGTGAATAAAGTTTGTTTTTTTAGAAAGGAACAATTATAGTGAGAGTCATGGAATCGCTGATTCCAGCGATAATGTAAAGCCTAAGTGGACTCTGTCCGGGTCTGCTTAAGTTATTTCTTCATGATAGAAAAAGGAATACAGCAATGAAAAAATCTCTGATTGCTCTGACTTTGGCAGCTTTGCCTGTTGCAGCTATGGCTGACGTTACCTTGTACGGTCAAGTTAAAGCCGGTGTTGACATTTCCCGAGTTAGACAAAAAGCTACAGATGCTAACGGTGCAACTACCAGCAAAACAACCAAAACTGCTACTGAAATTGCTGACTACGGTTCACGCATCGGTTTTAAAGGTCATGAACACCTGAGCAATAACCTGAACGCTATTTGGCAAGTAGAACAAAATACTTCTGTTGCTGGTACTGATAGCGGTTGGGGTACTCGCGAGTCCTTCATCGGTTTGGAAGGTGGCTTCGGTAAAATCCGTGCCGGTAAACTGAATACCACTCTGAAAGACAGTAGCGACAGCATCGATCCTTGGGAAGCCAGCGAGGCAAACTCAGATGTTTTGGCATTAGGCAAATTCGAACGTGTAGAAGATCGTAAAGTGTCTGTACGTTACGATTCACCTGTATTGTCCGGTTTCAGTGCAAGCGTACAATACCAACCACGTGACAATGCGAATCCCAAAGACAAATATACTCATGATGTTAAGACTGGTGCGTCTTACCATGCTGGTCTGAACTATGAGAATGCTGGCTTCTTCGGTCGTTACGCTGGTAAGTTTGCCAAATATGATTTAGAAAAAGCAAGCGCTCAAGATGTGGTCAAGGCTCGTGCAGCTGGCAATACAAAACTAGAAGTTGGTGATTTAATTGTTGGTGTTAAAGATCATCAAACTCATCGCTTGGTTGCCGGTTACGATGCTAACAACGTTTTGTTTGCTGTAGCAGGTCAGTACGATGCTTCTAAAAACGTAGAAAGCGGCAAGAAAAATGAGCAAACTGAAGTTGCTGCAACTGCCGGTTACCGTATGGGTAATGTAATGCCCCGCGTCTCTTACGCTCACGGCTTCAAAGCTAAAGAAAACGGTGAGAAACAAGCTAACAGCCAATACAACCAAGTTATCGTTGGTGCTGACTACGACTTCTCTAAACGTACTTCTGCCTTGGTTTCTGCCGGTTGGTTGAGACAAGGCAAAGGCGACAACAAATACGAGAAAACTGCTGGTACAGTTGGTCTGCGTCACAAATTCTAATCTGATACGATTAGTCTAAATAAAGAGCCTGCTTTATGCAGGCTCTTTTTGTCTGTTTGGATAAAATGCAGGATACGTCAGTATGCTGGTTTCAGGCCGGTTCTCATTTATGTCTGGCAAAAAGCTCCGTCCATGCTGCCATTTTTGCTTCTCTCTGCACGGAAGTAGCTGTTGAAAATATCCTGTTTATTTTAATCCGTTAAATAAAAGGTCGTCTGAATCCCTGTGTACGCAGGCTTTTCAGACGACCGTTTTTGGGATAAAACTTAATCCATGGGAAAAGCCCAGGCTGCAAACTTTCAGGCAGGCAACCGTAGCGTGGGCTTTGCCCGCGAAATATGGCAGATCAAAAAAATAGGGCTGCAATTTTGTCATTCCTGCGCAGGCGGGAATCCAGGCCTCGGTATTTTGGGAAGATTTCAAGGATGCCGCAACTTCACATTTCTAGATTCCCGCCTGCGCGGGAATGACGGCGGTAGGAGGGAATTTCAGGCGACCTCACCTCAAAAATAATCTGCGGGTAAAGCTCATGCTACGACGGGCCATCCTCATACAAGCGGGACGGGAATGGCGAGTCTAGACTAACCTTTTGCAAAAACCGTACTACTTACCGCATTCGTAGGCTTCGATTTCACCGATTTTCGGTGCGTATCCGCTACCCGTGTCGTGGCGCAAATCCAGCCAAATATCCACCAATGCCCATGCAGCAGGGGTAGCGATGACGTTTTGCCCCATGCACAATACTTGCGCATCGTAGTTTTCTACAGAACCGCGCAAAGTGATTAAATCATGCGCCGTTGCTGCCCGTATGCCGCGGACTTTATTGGCTGCAATCGCCGTACCGATTCCTGTACCGCAAATCAAAATAGCGCGGTCGGCTCGCCCTGCCGCTACTTCTTGCGCCGCAGCAAATGAAAGCTGCGGATAGGTGCCATTCGGCGAGGATAAATCGGTTAGGCTGTCAATTCGCGGATCGTTTTGCAAATGCGCCTTGAGCGCGTCTTTTAATGTTGTCCCGTTGGCAGGGGCGGCGATAATCAAACGCATGGCTTACTCCTTGATGGTTGGAGGGTAAGTGTTTTCCTTTGTAAATTTACCGTAATTTATGATATTGCAGCAGGGTTTATTTTTTGTTACGGGTGTCGGGCAGGAATTTTCGGCTTACGGGTGGAGCAGGGCGGGTTGGTAAAACCGACAAGACATTGGAATGAAAAGAATTCGTTGGGTCTTGATTTGCCCTTACGGTATTGTAGCTAAGCCTGTTTGAAGGTCGTCTGAAATGCCTATCTCTGTCCGTACAGGGAGACGGCAGGTGTCGTATCAAAAAATAAATGAATCCGCCGTATTTGTTTTATCTGTCTTAGTTCCCACCAATCAAAAAGATACTACTTTGCTTGACAACATCATCTTTACATTTATTTTGCAACATATTGAATTGAATAATATTTAAATTTCATGATTTTTACACATGACAAAGACACGGCGTTTCTTTTCGGTAATGCCGTGTTTTGTTTCGGGTGTCGTCAGGCGGCGGCGTAGCGGGTCGGGTCGTAGTCTTCGCCTTTTTTGTGGACGTGGTAGGCGATGACGGCGAGCTTGCGCATTAGGGCGGTGATGATGACTTTTTTTGGTTTGTTCTTGGCTTCAAGGCGGGCGATGAAGGCAGGGAATGCTTTCATGCGGTAGGCGACCATTGCTGGCATGAATAGTGCTGTCCGTAGTTTGCGGTTGCCGTAGCGGGTGATTTTTTCTTGACCTTTTACGCTTGTGCCCGATTGTTTCTGTTGCGGGTTTAGCCCGGCGAAGGCGGCAAATTTGTTTGGGGTTTTGAAGTCGGCACTCGTGAGGTAATGGAGCAGGACGGCGGCGGTCAGTCTGCCGATGGCGGGGATGGTTTCCAGCCGTTTGATTTGGGGCTGGTATTGGGGTGTCTGCGTCTGCTTTTGGATTTGGGTTTTGAGAGTTTTGAGCTGCGTTTGCAGGTGTCGGATTATGTTTTTGAAGATGTCGCGGACTTCGCTGTCTTTGGCGGCTTCGTGCCTGTTTTTCATGGCGGTGCATTCTTGGCTGATTTGGGCGTATGCTGCGGTCAGGCGGGCGAGCTTGTATTGTGCGTCGGTGGGTTTGGATCGGTGGATAAGGTCTTTCTCCTTTGCGGTTTGGCAATATTCGGCAATCAGCTTGGCGTCCTGTTTGTCTGTTTTGGTTCGGGCAAATCGGCTTTCAGCGTATTTGCTGATTTTCAGGGGGTTGACGACGTACACGGTATGCCGTTCGGCGAGATAGTCGGCGACGGCTTCGTAGTAGTTACCTGTGGCTTCCATGCAGACGGGCAGGTCTTCAAAGGTTTGCAGCCATGTTTCAAGCTGCTGTATACCTGTTTCGTCGTTGCTGTATTTCTTGGTCTGTACGCTGTCGCCGATGACGACGGCGGCGTCTATCGTGTCTTTCGATATGTCCAGTCCTGCGGCGTTTCTCATGGTCGATTACCCTTACTTATTCAGAATCTCGGTTCTTTGATACTACTCAATTTCACAAACAAAAAGCCGTCCGCCTAATCTTTTTATCAGCCTCGGGGGCTTGGTCGTTTGTCAGGCTAGACGGCTTCGGCGGCGGGTAGCTAAACCGCTGCCGTTTTGGATTCTAGCATTTCTTGAGTTTCGGGGGATATGCCCTGCGGGGCGTGGCACGCAAGGCGTGCGATGTACTTCGTATTTTATTGTTGTCGCGCAGGCGCGACCCGTGAAGTTTGTCTGTTGCGTGTTTCCCTTCGTTTCCTGTTCTCCGTGGATGCTTCCTTTTGGGCAGAGTCAATTTAAAACAGCCCGAATCGGAAAGATAGGGGGTATTCATAAAGACGCGGTAAATCTTGCGTCTTTACAAACCTTCCCCCTATCTTTCCGATTCGGGCTGTTTTCTTTTTCCTCTTTGCACGCCCAAACGGAAGCATCCACGGAGAACAGGAAACTCAAATTCAGTGAAAAGGCGGAAATTCAAACTCACTCCGAGTTGATACCCGCCCTCCAAAAACAAACCCCAAAGAACGCGGGGCAGATGTTAATAAAAATTTCGCCAGGGAAATGACAATTTTTTGATTCGTGAAAGGAAATTTATGATTTAGATTTGAATAGACCTACAATTAAACCAAAAGGGCGGGGCAACAAAAATCCCCGCTGCAACGGGGATTCTGTTTGTTCCGCATTGATAAACTTCTTTGAGGAACTTTAAATGCAGTTAACTGTTGTCATCGGGAAACTGCTTTTGACCATCAGGATTGACGGTAGAATCATCTTAGCGTTAATCATGCTTTTCAGTCAATAGCAACCCGCCAAAGTTAAAAGGTCGTCTGATGTTTCAGACGACCTTTCTGTCATCGTTCGCCGACGACCCCGCCACGTTGTGCAAACTGTTGACCTGCTTCGGCGTAGCCGTCATACATTAGGTTTTGAGGGCTTTTGCCGCCCATCGTGATAACTTGGTTGTTTTCAGGCTCATAAGCGGTCTGCGGGGCTGTTTGCGGCTGTTGGGCTGCCTGTTGTTGTTCGTCCTTATACGGGTTAAACGGCAAGCCGTTTTTGGCGTAGTCTTTACACATGGCTTTTGTGATTTCTTTCAACGGTGTACCTTGCGATGAATAGCAGGTACATCCGCTTTTGCCGCCATCGACGCAGCCGACAGGGTACTCAAATGTTTTGACTTGTCGAACGCCGTTGTAGATAGGTTTGCTTTCGGGCTTTTCAGCAAGCGTCGGCACGAAGTCTTCAGGTTTGAGATTTTGCCCTATATCGGCAGTCGCAGGGCTGGTTTTCGGTTCTGTACCATCTACATCGGATGCAGCAGTTGTTGACTTTGTTTGCTGCTCATCCGCGGTGAATCGTTTGCTCATGTTGTTTATTGTATAAAGTGTGAATCCTATTAAAAGCGGTATAAACAAGACGACGAATATCAGACTTTTGGGAATGCGGCGTTTGGGCTTAGTGTGTACTTCGGCGGATTTGTACATACCGAAGGACTTTTTAGGCACGACAAACGTCCGCTCAATGGCTTTAGCAATATTGGCACTGCTATCGGGCTGGTCGACGCATTCGTTCCACTCATAGAGTTTGCGCCCGACAGGCTTGATGGAAACGTGCATATGCCGTTGAACGAGCCGGCGGACGAAACTGTCAAGGAAGCTAGGATGTTGAGTAATCAACACGATGTCCAAACCGTGATGGCGGTGTGTTGCCAAGGCTTCGATGAATGGCGGTACTTTTGAAGCGGCGGAACGTGTACCCATCAGCCTTTGCGCTTCGTCTATGATAACGAGCGAACCATAAGGTAGGAAGTCTTGAAACGGCTGGTATTTGATTTGATCGTCTGAAAGTTCTTCGTGTTCTATTTTAAGTTCGGGAATACCATTAACAAAGAGTGGGCGTTTTTTCTTGACGCCGTCTTTGTCGGTGAAGTGAGTGTAGCTTTCGTCGGTCATCAACATATTGACTACAGAACTGGTCTTTCCACTACCCGGAACGCCTGTTTGCAGAATAATCATTTATCTTTACCCCCTGGAATGAACGACAATTTACTTATGCTTTGCATAGCTACGTTAAAGGCAAATGCGCCGAATATCAGCCCTAATGAGTGTCCGAAACCTGCCATCATGATGATTTGCAGAATATCGGACGGCATGGAATTAAATTGATTGCTGATGTAGTCTTTGACGAATCCTAGACCCACTGTAAAGCCTGTAAAGGTCACGAAACTAATACCCAGTGCTATAAATACTTTTACGACGATATAGGTCAGCAGCCTTTGTAATATGGCGAAAAACGCGGCTTTCATGCTTTAGTCCTTTCTGCTTGAGAACATGATAAATGCGGCTACAACGGCAGCTATACCGATAACAAGGAAACGTATCATTTCGGCAAAACGGCAAATCAGGTCATATTTGAATTCAATCGTTATGCCTAAATAGGTTGCCGTTCGGGGAGCAGGACAAACGCCGTTATCAGGTAGGAAGAAATCCGGGCTAAAGGTTGTTTCGTTTTGGGTATGCGGTATTTTGAATGGTTCTTCCTGTTCTTCTATATCGCCTTTTTCGGCACAGGCCAAAATATTCGGGAACACTTTACACAGCAAACCGCCGTCTTCTTTGGGCTTGTCATCCTCTTTCGGTCTTTCGTCCTTTTTTGGATCGTCTTTGCCGTCAGGGTCGGGCTTATCGTCGGGTTTTGGTTTGTCTTTGCCGCTAGGGCTGTCGTCGGGGTCGGGTTTAGGGTTGTCCTTCGGATTGTCGTAAGGTGTTTTATTCGGCTGTCCATCGGGTTTACCATTATCGCCCGGTGTTGTTGTAGGGGTTGTTGCAGGCGGAGGGACGGGAGCAGGCGTGTAATTCGGAGCGGCAGGACTGCCCGGTGTTAGGTCTGGACGCGGGGTTACTTTTACGTCTGCCGAGGTATTGCCGCCCGAAGAGGTATTAAAAGTTATTGTGACTTGTACAGGTTTATTATCAGGTCCGGTTGCAGGGCCGAGGGTTACTACTGTGCCATTAGGTACGGTTGGATTGCCTTGCGTCTCACCGGGTACACTGCCATCTTGATTAGCAGTTGCGCCAACATATTTGGAGGGGCTGGCGTCTGCCGATGGCTGGACGGCTTTATCAAATACGCTTTGCGGTATGGGTTCTTTTACTTTGGGGACACGTTCCATAGGTCGAGTTTCGTCCAATATAGTTTTACCTGCTTGCAAAAAACCAACATCTTTTAAAACGTTAAACTCAACTACACAGACATTACTTTTTCTATTGAATTTAGTATTTTTTTTGCTAAAACGATCCGGATACTCAAAATTAAAATGCTTTACATCTAATTGTGAACACAGCTTTTTATTGATTTCGGCATCTGATGGGTTTGATTCCATATCGGCATATACTGCTCTGGGATTCATGACCGTTTCTTCGACCCTCTGGTCTGTACAAATTCCCGACGTTGCTACGCAATAGACGTAGGTCTTTGGTTTTACAAAATCCTGATATTTGTCATCGTAGTAATAGCCTTCACTTGCCGCGATTGGTGATGCAAGGTCATATGCTGTCAGAGCCGCAGTTATTGCCCACCCGGCGGGACCGCCTAAAAGACCTGCACCGAGTTTGCCCGCGGCGCGTTGGACGGCGTATTTGCCGCCGACCCTTGCACGGGCGAGCAGGTTTCTGAATACGGTTGATTTTGAGACGCGGCTTTCTACTGTTGCAGAAATTTTAGATGATGATGTTAGTCCTGTTCTAGCATGGCGAACTCTTAAGTCTTGCCCATCAAAACTAGCATATTGTCCAGTATGACTATCAAATACCCCCTGCCAAACTCTACCATGTTGATAGGGAGTACTCTTATTAATTCCCCTAATGCCTTTATATCGACCATCATCATAGACTTCGACTCGTTCAAAATGTCCAACAGGACCTTCAGCAAAGGCTTTAACTGATATAAATAGACTACAACATAGAATAATCTTTAAAAAACTTCGTTCTTGGATGTGATACATAACATTTAGCTTCATCTAATTTAATTAGCAGAGTTGAAGCATCGGGAAACTGAATTTCTATAAAATCACTATCATATCTATGGAAGAAATTTCTAAAAATATCAAAAGAAAAAGGAGCTTTAAAAACACCTTTTCTCATCAATTCCCTGTAATAAATCAACGCCTGCGGCAAGTCCCTATAAACATGTGAACCAGTTTGAAACTGAATTAAATGGTATTCTGAAATAAACATAATCCTAACTTTCGTAACGGTTGCAGAAAGTTGGAATTATATCGCTTCGTCATTTAAAAATCATCCAGCCCACCACGACCGGAACAAATACGCCAAGATAGAAATAAAAGTCCATCATTCGACTACCTCAATTTCTGCCATAACAACTTCATCCCCCACACGGCAGCCATGATGGCGACCACAGACCATCCTATGTATGAGCCATCCCTCATGCTGTCTATCGGGTTGCATTCGGGCAATTCGGCTTTGACGATCTGACCTTTAAGTATCCAACCGAATTTAGAAGACTGAAGCTGTATCAACTTGCCGTCTTCGCCAATCTTTGGCGGTACTAGGCTGAAATAGACGTTTTCGGCGTCTTGGCGGGTTGCGTAACAGTTGTTTCCGACTTGATAGCCCATCAGCAATCCTTATAGATATAAACGCCGTCGTCGTCTTCATCTTCGCCTATACCGTTTGCAATCGTTTCGAACTCTTGTTCCTGTGCTTCAAGTTCCTGCTCTTCTGCTACGAGTTCTTCATAAACGGCTAAGGCTTCTTCCTGCGTTCGGCGTCTGTCTTCACACTCTTCGTGTTCATCGGACGACTCTTCGGCTTCATGTGCTTTAATTTCAGCTTCGGCTTTTTCCAGTCGGATTTCGGCAAGTCTTAATCGGATTTCATCCAGCCGTTCCCGAATTTCTTCACGACGTTCTTTGCGTTCAGCCGCTGCTTTTGCCTTTCTGCCGTCGATAACGGAACGTATCAGGGCGATGCCTAAAAGTCCGCCATATGCAGACAAGACATAGCCGCCGATTTCTTTTATATCGGCAAGGCTGTATCCAAACTCTTTCGATAATGTGTCTAAAATCGACATTTCTATGCCCCTTTAAAATTCAGACGACCTTTGGCGGGTCGTCTGAAACTTTTGGATTAGCGCAATACGCGACGAATCAAAGTGATTGCGAAGATGGAAGCGATAATACCCAGTACGATTGCCGCAACTGACAGAGCATCGGTTTTAGCAGTAGCCAAGTCGGTTTTGACGCTTTCAGGTACTTCAGCCCATGCTTGAGTAGCAAGAGCCAGAGGGGCGGCAGCAACGACAGCCAGTTTTGCGCCGTATTTACGGCAAGTGTTCATCAATTTCATGATGTTTTCCTTTACGAAATGTTGATAAATTTGGTTTTGCGGGCTTTATGAAAGGGTTTTTCAGACCGCCCGCCGAGTCTGAAACTTTAAAATCAGTCTTTCAAAAATCCGAATACGACAAATTCGTATTGGTTGCCGATTTCTTCCAAGCCTGCGTTAATCGCTTCTTCGAAGTCGTAGAAATAATCGGCATTGGTGATTAATTTGGTATGTCCGATGTCACCCGTTTCAGGGGAAAGGTACAGAAAGTCCCCTGTTGATACGGACTGGACAACATAGACTTTCTGCATTCAATCAGCCTTTCTTGACAGGTTGAAAACCGATGACTTTCAGTTTTTGGGTTTTGCCCGTAGTAACAATTTCTACATTGAGGTTTGCTTCGATCGGAAATTGGGCGTTTCGGAACTGCTCGAAATTGGCAGAGCCGCCAAAATCGTATTCAGTGGTAGAGCTGCCGAGTGCGTTACCTTGGGAGCTGTCTAAGGGTGTGGCGACAATCAGGCGGCAATAGTCGAAGTTCTTGCCTTCGATTTGTCCGTTGAATTTTTTAACGCCGACGATATGGCCTTGAAGTTGGATGTTCATTTTTTGGTTTCCTTTTGTGATTAAACGTCTTTGCGGGCAGACGCTTTAAGCCCATGAAAGAGGTAATTCGGCGTGTTCGTCGTACATCATGCCGTTATATGCTTCGTCTTCAACTTGGGAGCGGAGCAGGTGGGCGCGCTGCTGTCTTTGCATGAAACGCTCAAAGTACATGGCGTATTCGTCAATTTTGGGTACGAACGGCATATCGTGAACGGGCGTTACTTTGAGTTCACGGCAGTCGTAGGCTTCCAAACTCAACCGCTTGGGCAAAAGGTCGTGTTCAGGCTCAATCATTTCCCACAAATCTTGCTTGGACTTTTGCGGGAACATGGATTTGAGCGCGTTCATGCCGCGTCCCATCTGGTCTTTCATCCATGCGACGTAACGTTCAAAGGTGATTTCCAGCGTGTTTTTAACTGCCTCAATCCGTTGCGCCTGTTTTGAAAAGCGTTCGCAAATCGGATATGCGCCGCCGAAATATTGGCCCGGGTTCTGTAAAACCTCGAACGGAATGATGATGTCTTTTGATTTGAACTCGATTTCAAAACGTGTCCAATTGCTTGATTTGTCGCCTAATTGTTTACCTTTTTGATAAACGCGGACGTATTTTGAGGATTCGCGCGAGCCGATACCGTAAGTCTTGCCCTTGGTCATTTTGGCTTCGTCGTCCTCTTCCCAGTCGGAGCCGATGCATTCGCCTTTGGGTTTGACGTGATGACAGGTAAACAGACCTTTATTACGGTCTTCACGTGCTTGATTTGGGCTGTATTCGCCGTTGAAAAAGTCTTTGGCGATGTCCACACGCGTGATTTTCGGGCGGATTGCGTTTGTCAGGAATGAATAAAGACGGGATTCCCAGCCTTCTTTTGCGGCTGTGCAGCCAACACCGGTAATTTCAAACAGCATAGTATTGTTCTGTCCACCAAAATGGACGCGTCCGTATTGGGCGTTGTCCGAACCCATAATCCAGCAGGAATCGTAAAAACGACCGCCCGTATGCTTGGCTTTTTCAATAATGCCGAAACCAAATATTTCTTCTGCTTTGGAGGAGGCGGCACGGATGAAATCTTCGTCGTCGAACAAATCCATTGAAATTCCGTACATATGGAAGAAAGTGTCTTCGTGGATGGAAAATGTGATTTGGTCGATGAAGGCGGAATCGGATATACCGCGACGGAGCGGAACGCCGAGCAAATTACCCTTGCCGTCCAAGATGTAGGTTTCGTAACACTCGAAGGCTTCCTGAAAGACCGGCGCGTCTTCGGTTTCTGTACCCCCCCTGTTAGATAAGGGGGGAGGATTTGAAGCGTCATCCGCCGCCCTGCCGTCCGCTGACGCGTCCGCCATGTCGGCGGTTGCCGCTTTCTGCAAATCTTCCCTGTTATCTTTCATGGCGGTATCCCTCAAACAGCGGGCAACAAAAAAGCCCTGTTACTAAGTAAAAGGGCGTTAAGTATTGTTAGCCGTCCCTTTCGGGGGGCAATATATAAGGTCGTCTGAAAACCGGAAATCCCTATTTTCAGACGACCTTTTCATGTTTCAGCCCCTATCAAGCGTCGATATTTTGCGCAATCAGGGCGTTGTTTTCGATGAAGGCGCGACGCGGTTCGACTTCGTCGCCCATCAGGGTAACGAACACTTCGTCGGCGGCGATGGCGTCTTCGATACGCACTTTCAACAGACGGCGCACGGCGGGATCCATCGTGGTTTCCCAAAGCTGCTCGGGGTTCATCTCGCCCAAACCTTTGTATCGCTGGATGGACATGCCTTTTTGGGCGTTTTGGAGCAGGATGTTCAACGCGGTTTCAAAGCTGTCCACGTCGTACTCGCTCTCGCCTTTGTAGAGCTTGGCGCCCTCGCCAACCAAGCCTTTGAGCGCGGCGGCGGTTTGGGTGAGGGTTTGGTAGGCTTTGCTGTTGAGGAACTTGGGTTCGATGTAGCTGACCATGACGTTGCCGTGCAGCTTGCGGGTGATTTTGATGAAGCGGTTGCCTTCGTGTCCTTCGATGCGTTCGAGGGCGACTTCTTTTTCGTCGAGCAAACCGGAAAGTTCGGCAATGGCTTTATCGGCGTTTTCAGACGACGTCAAATCAATGGGCGACGCGTGCAGCATGGCGCGCAGGACGAGTTCGTCCACGAAGCGGCTTTCCTGTTCGATGACGGTTTTCGCCAACAAGAATTGTTTGGCGGTGTCAGCAAGTTCTGCGCCTTCGATGGTGCGGCCGTCTGAAACGATTTTGGCTTTTTCCAAAGCAAGGCCGAGCAGCCATTGGTCTTTTTCCAGTTCGTCTTTGAGGTAACGCTCCTGCTTGCCGTATTTGGCTTTGTAGAGCGGCGGCTGGGCGATGTAGATGTAGCCGCGCTCGACCAGTTCGGGCATTTGGCGGTAGAAGAAGGTCAGGAGCAGGGTGCGGATGTGCGCACCGTCCACGTCGGCATCGGTCATGATGATGATGCGGTGGTA
>FLRT01000732.1_pt1 | contig 14934 bp, 18 predicted proteins | sample 1497201 | NCBI WGS metagenome assembly FLRT01 (sample SAMEA4031755, study PRJEB14383) | metagenome | biome: human; feature: oral; material: saliva | place: Philippines | collected 2014 | reverse complement strand
GCACACCCTTAACTCTTCCTTTATTCCAGCGAATAAACTCTTTAGAGGCACCCTCATAGTCACCCGCATTGAGTTTCTTCAATAGGGTAGAGCTTGCAAAAGCAGATGCCCCGACATTAAAAATGAAGACACCAAGGGCATCAAATTGACACTGGTTCAAAGGAACTTTCACATTCTTCAGGATTGCATTCTTAGCGACCTGCAAATCCTTCATCAGCAATTCCCTTGCAAACTCAGGGGTAATCTTCTCAGGAAAGGTTTCGCCCGGTTTAATGGCGTGGCCGATTCCGATAGTGATTTTACCGACGCCGTCATCGTACTTATGTAAAACAACACCTTCAAAGTGTTCTGTAAGTCTGACACAGCTGGGGCTAAAATCCTTAATCAATTCACCCATGTAATCTTTACCTCCTTATCGCCGGTTTCTTCTAAATATCTCATCAATAGGGTATACGCCTTATACCCTTCTATTGGTTCGTAGAAACCCTGGCTATTATATCTAGTATCAGCCCCAATTAGAATATATCTCCCGTAAATACTATAAATATCCCTGTCGACAATATGGCAAAAAGCATGCCCACACCGGTCTGTTGCCGCATTTTTCTGACGCAACTGGACCCCATTCTGAGGATTGACGAGAAATGGTAATTTTATCTTATGGACGGGAGATTCTTCAATAGAGAGTTGGTAAACACCATCTTTGATGCAGCTCAGACCAACAATGCCGTTAGGCTCGTCATGATTATAGTCCCATGGGGACTCCAGCGTATAGATAAAGGCCTCTTTACCGTCCTTAAATCGAAGTTTGATTCGACCATGAACGCCGAACTGCCTACGAATCGCTGAGTTTTGTTTCAATCGTTCTAACAACATTTTAATCTATTTTCCTCTGTTTCAAAGAAAAGCGTTATAAATCAACCTTTTGGCTCATTTTCTATATCTTCTACGTATTCCTCATACTCCGCTGGTTCGGTATGAGAAGGCGGCGGGGCAAGTTGGCCCTGTCCAGCCTCTGCAACAAGCTTACCTTTCGATACCGTATATCTAGTCGCAATATTCGAAGTCAGATAAACGGCTATGATGGAAATAGTAATAGTCTCGAAGGAGTCCGAGCTAAGCTTCCCAATAGAGAGAAGCCAAGCACAGACACCAAAGATTAACAGTGAGAAGAACAGTTTTCTAGATATAAAAGCAATCAGGTTTCCTTTTACGGTTCCCATATAGCTTCCTTTTATATCTTATTGGCCTCTACGGCGCTCACCCTCCAGATTGGAAATTCTATCTTCGTGACGACGAAGATCTTCCTTGTTCCGGTCAATCATGCCATTAATAAGTTGAACGCGAGATTCTAGCTCATTCTTGGTGACCAAATCGGACTTAATCTGTTCGAGGGTTGTTGCCATAGCTGCCTGTTGAGACTCCATCCTTGCCATTGTAGTTGCTCCAATCCATGAGCCCCATACAATAGAGCAAAGAGCAGAGAACAGCCCGATGATGCTAAAGCTTTTCGGGATTTTAATGCCAAGGACGGCGCTTTCGTCTTGTTCAGACATCTTTATTTTCCCCTAGTTTGATGTTTGAAGAGTCCATCTAGACCTGGACTCTGACCATAGTTGTTAGTTAAATTGTCTCCAACAACTCTGGCATTGTAGCCGGCGTATGTGTTACGACTACCGGCTCCGGATGCATTAGCAGCTTTAGCTGCCGCCGCAGTCCGATTCACAGGACTTCTGCTGGCATTGTTAAATTTGCCAAGAGAAGAGCCCATCCCTCCGAAGAAGGCTTCAGTGAATGTCGATGTGTCCAATGGGGCACTAGGATTTCTAGCCCGATTGTTAAACTGACTAATTGATTTGATAATGCGTCCGTCTCTACCGGCTTTAGAGAGAGAGGCTGCGGCACGTGCACCGCCAATCACAGCACCGGCCATCATGCCGTTTGTAGCACCGCTAAAACCATCGCCGCCGGTAGCAGTGTTATATGCATACCCGACGGCACCAAACGTAGCACCAGTTGCCAAAGCAGCAGAACCAAACTTACCTCTAACATCAGAAGCAAGAGTGAAACCGGCACTGGCAACAGCCCTTTTGTTACGAAGAGAATTGTCTGCTGCCCGTGCAGCAGAACGATAAGCAGCACGCTCACGATTGAATGTGTTAAACAGTCCCATCACTCCCCTCCGTCAAACCAAGCTTCCCATTCTTTCTTTCCTGTGGTCGAAATGTCTTGGAAACCACGGTTCTTTTTAACAGAGTGGACAAGGTCGTTAGTATTATAGTTCATATCGCCGAACTGGTATTGTTTTCTTGCCAATGCAGCGCTCTCCCATTGTTGGGGAGACATGCCGATTTCTTTTGTCCGGCGGATCATGTCTTCGGCAGCAATGTCTGCTCCCGAGAATTTGTTGTTCAGGTTTCTCAGAACATTCCTAAGACCCTTGCCATGAGCACCTGAGGCTGCGTAAGCAAGCCCGGCCCCGGCAGCAGCACCAAAGGTTGCACCACCAACACCACCACCAAACATCGTTGTGTTGTCGGAGACGGCACCCTTAGCAACACCATATCCGCCGAAGGCGGCAGCACCAACAGCCGCAGCGGCGGTGAACTGTGCCTGTTTCTCCGAACGAAGCAGAAACTCAGACATACCGCCATAGATTGATTGTCGCAAATTTGCCATAAAACAAAATCACTTTCTAAAAAGCTTTTAAAAAGATCTGAATCAATAGAGAACAGAGAGGGAGCGACCCCCCCTGTAGGAACAATTAGAACAGAAACAATAGGAAAAGTCAACCCATAAGGACTGTGAAAAATGACAAAATTTTAAAATGGGCGGCCCGACCAAAACCAAACACCCACACCCCATTGATTTGAGCCCCCTGGGGTGACATGGGGAATGGTTGACACCAAAATCAGAATGGCCGGCGCGGCGGACCCATCTTTCTCCCCGAAGGGGAGAAGACATTGGGGATTTGTTGGAGATAAAGTGAGAATGGAAGAGAGAAGAGGCGTGAAAACTTGGGATGTGTGAAGATGTGTGTGAAAGATGTGTGAGATGAGTTGATATTCAACATGAGAACAGGTTGGATATGTTGCTGTAAAATGAATGTAATGCGTGTGAGGACCTGGTGTCTATTAATGATATCCCTGTCCATGGGGATACATCCGGAATTTGCCCCCTGGGGTGAACTGGATTACTTTTATTTATAAACTTTTATTTAACTTTTTAGTCACGAAAGGACTTTATCATGAAAAAAATTATCATCGCATCCCTAGCAGCTTTCTTCTTCTTCTCTTTCTATAGCTTCATGTTCTCTGGAGCTAAAGATGCTGCAGAAAAAGTAACTGACAAAGTAAATGTTACTTCTGTCGATAAAGCATGCAAGCAATCCAAAGAGCTCTGCAAAGACCTGTAATCTCTTTATTGTTGTGAATAGCTTTTAGGATGTGTAGGAAACTCCAGTCTTACACATCCTCTTTTTATCTTATCTATAATGGCATTCAATACAGAGTGTTATTATAAATGAGATAATCCTGTCTCATTATTTTGTTTATTTTTACCAAAGAAAGGTATTACCATGAAAATCCGTTATATCCTGATCATCGCTCTTGCTGCAGTTCTGTTCAACCAAGTGTTTACTGCTCTTAATGAAAGCGATTATAACCATTGCCGTGTAACATCACATCACTCTGTGCGAGAGTGCTCTGAACTGACTGGATACACTCCAGAATAATTCTTAATGTCCTAAGCATGACTATAAACTGCTTACTGTCCAGAGATGTGTGTCTCTGCTGATGATGGATGAAAACATCCGAAACAGTTCACTTTTATTTTTTAAAAACTTTTCAAAAAGGAAATCATTATGTCAAACGTAGTAACTTTCAAAACCTTCACTTCTTCTGTAAACGCTGCTGCTAAAGCTTATGAAGCTGCTGTAGAACAATACGAACATAAAGCTCATATCAAAGCTGGTATTCGTGCCGTAGCTGGTATTGAGGTTGTTGCCCTGAGCAATAGTAAAGCCGCCGCTATGCGTCCTGAAATTGTGGCCGTTGTTAAAGACGGGGCTGTTGTAACAATCAAAGAGGTGGGCTCTCGTTCTGAAGCCTTGGCATGGGCCAATGCAGAAATCGAGGCTCTGATTTTGAATGAGACCAAGGAGAATGAAATGAGCTACAGTTTTTATGTAGAGCAAGTGCCTACTATGGTACAACGCGTCGAAACAGTTCGCGCTGGCAAGTTTGCCAATGTGGATTCCTCTGATGAGGAGTTTGCAGCAGAACTATATAAGCTCAAATCTTGGGCTAGTAAAATCTGTACAGTTAAAGCGGGCGAAAGCTTGCCCATAGTTGGCAAAGTGGATATTAATATTCGCCGCCCTCGCAAAGGCTCTGTTCGTGTAGTTGCACAGAAAGGGACTCTGTCTACTGCCCTGATCAATTCCCCGATTGGTCGTGAGACCGTTGTCCGTCACGCTTTTGTGGCGTATAAAAACGGAATCTGCTCTGTCGTCGAGTCCATTGAAGTCCTGATTGACTGGATGGCAGGTATTAACACCGAGGGTGTCAAATTGGTCGATGCCCTGAAAAGAAAGCCAGGCGGCGTTGTTGTAGTTAAGGCAGATAAACACGCCCCCAAAGGTGTTAAAGTTCAGCACGGCGACCTGAATAACACTAGCCCAGATACCAGCTGGAAATTAGGCATGCCTGTTGGCGAGGCTCAATTCATCAGTCGTAAATCTGGCAATACTATGGTGGCAGTTAACCACCCTGAAGAAGCTGGCAAATTTATCAGCGTCTACGACGCTAAGAAAAGCATTGCGCGTGGCATCTTGAATCCTGACCTGGACACTAAAGTTAGTATCGGTGTCCGCAAGATGGCCGTTCTGCTGTCGGTAACTGACGAAGAGGGCAATAAAGTTAACACTCTGGAACAAGCCAAAGGTCATCCGTTGGCAATGAACCTTGGTGGTGGCGCCTGCTATGGTCGCAAAGAGCTTATTCAGCAGTATGGAACTATGCGCATTGTATCCTTTCATCATGCCAAGGGTGTTGTTACTAATACCCGCGAAATCGATGAATTGATTAATTATTTGAACGTTGATATCGTTAGCCCGATGCTGAAAAGCAAAATGGTCGGAGTTGCTCATGCCATCATGGGCGGAGATTTAGGCCAGTTCATGCTGCGTTTGTTAAATGACGTAGATTTCCGCGCTACGGCCAATACAGCCATCGCGCTTAACACTAAGTCTGTAAATATAGATGGCCTTGTTTACAGTTTTGCCATCATTGAGGAGGAAATCCATGTTTCCGATTTCTACACGTTACAAGGCCATAAACGCGTTGGCGCAGAAATCACCGTTAACGATAAAATCCAGGGCATCGAGATCGAAGCGCCTGAGCAAACCCTGATGAACGAGCTTCTTTCCGAACTGAAGGCTGGCGATACTGAATACTCACCAGTAGTCCGTTTGCTCGAAATGAAACGAGCCGGTTTGGTTGAAGCAGTGTCTCATTCTGCTGAAGGCGGTGTATTGTTGGCGGACCAAATGATCCGTCAATACGGTGAGGGTTTGTTCAAATCTTTTATTGCAGGCCGTACTGGTAAACGCACTGCCAAAGCAGTTGCCGCTGCTAAATCTGTAGATTGGACTGTTACTGCAAATGAATTCTTGGCCATGACTCGTACCTGGTGGGCGGATAAGTTCGCCGTTATGTTTGCGGGAAATGGATCTCTGTCGGTGGAGCAGGTTAAACGCATTGCTCTGGTTGGTGACGAGACTCCTGAGTCTGTTATGAAGACATTCCTTACTAACCTCTTCAATGGCAAAGGTAAATTCCCTGGCCTGTTAAATATGCCTCGCGGCTTTGAAGTTGTAGCTGGAGATCATAGCTTTGTATTCCCTGGTTCTAGTTTCTGGGACAAACCTGAGACTATCACTGGTGATGCTGTATCAGGATTACAATACACCGGCGGTGACTTCTTTAAATCACTTGCCTCTATTGTATTAATGGCTAAGGCTAGAGGAACTAAGACCTGGGAAGCTGCTGGTGCAGTTAAAACCCATGCTAAGCACCTGCTGTCTATCGAAGAGTCTTTCGGTGCCTACAAAGGTCTGAAATTTAGCCTGCCAAAAGGTCGTAGCTTGCCTGTATCTTACCACTTTGAGTCTGGCTTTAAGATCATTACCGCAGACCGCCAATACAAAGAAGCTGCAAAACGCGGCGAGATCGGTGCCATCAAGTTTCCTATCCTGATGGAAAATAACTTCAGACTGTACGAAACTAAAGTCAAAACTCTGATGTCCTTTGAATCAGAAGCCGAATTGGAGCTGAATCGTTTCATCTGCGAATCTGTGGCATTTGTTGACGCTCTTTCTCATATGAGCAACCGTGACGACGCGGATGGCGACCGTTTGACTTTGTTCTGGGCTAAGGGTTACCAAGGCCAAGAGCAATGGAGCGAGTCTAAACTGTTGGCATGTAACTCTGCCAAACAACAGCTGTCCTATGTTGAGGATGAATTGGGGTCTCTGAATACTAAGGAGATCAATGAGCGTTCTGTTCAAGTATGGTGTAAAGAGGACGTACAGCCAGCGGTCGAAGAGATCGTGGCAGCAAAAACTGGTGTCGGCAGCGAAACAAATAACCTCATTACTCTGACCCACTTAATCCGAAACAAAGCTGGTTATAGCGAGTTGGCCAACTTGGCTCTTGATGCTATGGGTATCCTGCTTCAAAAAGAGGTGGTTGAGAATATGAAACATAGCAACGGTCACGTTCGTTTCTGTGAGTACCTAAACTTGCGCAATAAAGAGACCAACTTGGACTGCATGGCTGAAGCTTTCGAAAAAGCCTTCGAACTGATGTTCATCAAGGATGATGCTAAGGCTTACGAAATTGCTGAGCTTTTTGTTGAGCTGTTTGAGGAGGATAAACGTAGCCGCGGTCAAGAAGGTTATCGTTGGAACAAGGTGAATGCAGTCCGCATGGCACATACTGCCACTTGGAAGAATGTACACTCTGCTGTGTACACCAAGGATGTGACCGAGGTTTACAATACTTCCTTCTTTATGGGTCTGGATGATGTCAAAGCTGTTAATAACTTGCTTGACATTAATGGCAAATCTCCTTTCAGCTTCATCCTGAAAGCGCTGAGCCGCGAAGTGATTGCCCAAATCCAAGTTGTGGCCGAGGTTAAAGCCGCTGAGGCTGAAGCTTTGGCTAACGGTGAGACTGTTGAGGCTGAGGTTTATCACGAAGTTGATATGGATGCAGCTATTGATATGCTATAACTCCGTACACAAATAAGAACCAATACAAGGTTACTGCTCGCTGGATACGGCTCCGTAGAGATATGGGGCTGTATTCACGTGCATCTGTTTTGTGTCGGTTGTTTTGTGGTAAATTTTAATAATTCTTATATTTGGAGGTTTTATCATGTTTGTTCCTCATGTTGATTTTGCTAATGTTGAGTGTTTGGCTGCGTATTTTGAGGATGACCCTTTTGTGGAAGTGAAGGGGTATCCTGGTTATGTTAAAGTTATTGATACTGAAACTGATGAGCGTTCTTTCTGGACTAAGGGTTCTGATGGATTCTTGACTTTTGATATCAGTAATGCTAAACATTGCGGCTAAATCAATACAGGGTCGGTGCGATTGTGTCGGCCCTTTCCTGATAATTGACATTAAAAATGGAGGTTGTTATGCAGTACACGGATTTTTTGGTTCGGTATACCTTTAAGGACGGCAGTTCCGAGGAGCACTTGGTATGCTATACCGCGCCTGTTGATTTTGATGAGGCTAATAATCAAGCATATGCTGCGGCTTGTCTTAAGGATATGGAGGTTGTTGACATCGAGGTCAAAGGCTTGGAGGTCTAAAATGGTATCCTTTAAGTTTGATAAGTATTATTCTTCTATTGGAGAGTTGAAAGCTGATACGAATAAGGTCGGTGGAATCTCCGTATGGGAGCATAATGGAGAGGTTATTTGTAACCATATAGTTGAGGATGAATTGGTTGTCTTTAATATTTGGGATGATGGTTCTTTAACATTTGATCATATTGAAGAGTTCTGTTCTATTTGAACAATACAAGGGCCGGCCGAAGTTTAAGTGTCGGTCCTTTTATGACATATTTCTTTCCATTTTGCAAAATATTGCCGATACCTTGAGCCTTGTTGCTCTTGGTGTCGGTCTCTTTTTGGGAAAGTAAGGACTCCCAAAACGTTGTTTTCATCTTTTACCTCCATAAACTTTGGGCCGCACTCTATTGTTTTGTGATGATATTGTTGCGGCCATTCTTTTCCCGCCCGCTGGACAAATAACCTAAGCTCAAAGTTGTATATCCACGCATACAAATCCGCTAAGACATTCACAAACTCCGTATTGAATATAGGTTACTTAATATCAACGGTTTTGTGTCGGTTGTTTTGCGAAGTGGCAAATGCCGCAAACTTTTTAATATTTATGGCCACTGGAGGTTAATCATGAAAATCCGTCTCGAATTCAATCCTGCTGAAATCAATGCTATGTCCACTATCGTGGGCTCATTCTCCGAATACTCCAAAGTGATTCGGAAAATGTTGAATTCCAGCAAGTCTAATAATGATGTCAAAATCAAGAAAGACATCATCCATTGGGGAAAAGAAAACATTGAAGATGGTGTTGCTGTTGATATTAAAGTCAATAGCGAATGGTTCTGTAAATTGTGCAGCGTCTATAACAAAGGCGTTGATGCAGCATTCAATATGCTCATTACTGTTGCCCCAGCGATTGGACTGTTTGCATTTAAAATGAAGTCCGTGAATGCGGAATATGGCGAAGTTTTGATGGAAGCCATCGATACTGAACCCGAACAAGAAGCTGAAAAGTCTGCTTCTGACTATATCCAAGAAGCCGTTGAAACAATTCGTATCAATGGTTAAATAACAATAACCGGCGCCCGTTAAAAGGTGTCGGTTATTTTGCGGCAAACAATTTTAACAGCCTTTATGGAGAGTAATCATGGCTAAGAAAACCCCTTCCATTAACCGCTTTTTATGTCAAATCCGCCATTGGGCATACGGCAAAACTGTTGTGCTCAAATCCAATATCGGTAAGCTCGAGGCAGAGTGGATTGATATATATGAGCATTCGTCTGATAAGAATGCAGATGAAAGTCTTCGCTCTTTAGGTTTGACTAAAATCTATGTTTGTGACACCTCGTTACCAGTAGGACAAAATGTTACCATCTATGAATTAGAGGACGGGAAATATAAGCATAGGGGCACTATCTACGACCCTTATTTTGAAGTTATTTAATTAAAGAGTGCCGGCGCCGATTTGATTTGGTGTCGGCATTTCTATGGAAAGGCACGTTGCCTTGTTGGAGTCCGTTATGGAAATCAAAAACCAAAAGCAGGCAAAGAGAGTCCTGCTTCAATTGCAAGGTGAGCTTCATAGACTGGAGCTTCAATATCAAAAAGCTAACGGCTTTAATAAAGGTCCGTTAGAAGCAAAGATTACACAGACAGCCGTATTGTGGCTCTCTGTATTGGGTGAGGCCACACAAAAAGGCTTCGTTGAGAATAATGGTGTTACGGTCACCATCTCCGGAACCGAGCTCAAAAATCCGGAGCAAATTGGGCCTGTTACTCTGTCCGTATTCAAACGGGCAGAAGAGTTGTCCAAAGCCGAACTTAAATCTGAAACTTTAGCTAAAGGAAATCCAATCATGAAAAACTTGAAATCTGTTATCAAAACAACGCCTGCTATCATCAATGCGGCAAAAACAAGCTTCGAAGGGAAGAAATTCATCGAAGCCGTTGAAGATGTTAAAACCAACATCTTGAACTTTGAAGGCGAAGAAGTAACGCCCGAACTGTATGAAGATGTTGCAACTTACATCACTGCTCTGGCTCACTATAAACGTAAGTCCGACGCTACTGGCGTATCTACATTGACCACCAAAAATGATGTGGTTAACGAAGCCGCCAATATGTTCTATGAAGCTTTGAAAGAAGCCGATGAAGAAGTGACCGGCGAATTCAGCACATTCCTCTCTGCTCTGGTTGATGCAACCGATGAAGAAGATAAGGAAGGTTGGAGCCACAAGATTTGGGTTGGCTGCAAACGCGGCGGCAGCTTTGTACTTGACTTGGCCAAAGGTTTGGTTATGTACGTCTATGGCGGTGTAATCAAAGTCTTGGGCACTGCTCGTGATATCGCCGGCTATACTTTAGGTAAAATGCTATCTATCCTCGATGCAGCAACTACCAGTGACTTTGGCCGCAGTGGACGTGATGGCATTATCATGCGTGCCATGAAAGAACGCGTAGAGGCTGTAAATGCAGCAGCTGCAGCCTAACCAAATATACTGCGATGCTCGTTTAGTGGGCGGTAACCGATGGGCTATTGGTTACTGCTCGTTTAATATGGGCATCAATGGGTATAAAATCATACGGGCGTCTGATAATAATGTGGCTGAACTGGAAGCAATTCGTTTTGCTAAACAATGCAATCCAGAAGCTGTTGTATTGTCTGATAGTCTGAATAACGTAACTGCGCTTAATGACCCTAGTGTGGCTTACATTGAACGTTCTCTTAATTTTGCGGATTCTTATCTACGAAGTGTTAAGGTGAAATAACAGGTACCGGCGCGGCAGAAATTGTCGTGTCGGTGTTTTTATGAGGAAACCAGAGCTGACCTCAAACCAAAACAGCTCTATGGTCTGAATCTTGACCGAAAGACTCTTTATTTTAAAATCAACCCAAAAAGGAAATCGTTATGAACGAAATCGAAACTGGCAACCTGAACACTGGCGCTCGCAAATTCCACAGCATTTCTGGCCAAGTTGCAACCCCAATGGCAGCAAGCCGCCGCATCTTTTACGTCTTGGACGCTCGTCCTGACGAAGCCGAGGCTTTGGGCTATCGTGTAGCAGTCTACAAACTGGTGCATATGATTGCCAATCAACCCATGTCCCGCGGTAACGGCCGTGCATGTTGGATTGCAACTAACGCCGACGATGGTGTGCAATATGTTGAAGGCATGAGCACTAACCAGATCGTTGCTTCTGTCCGCAATGCCAATGCAAATGCAATGGAATTTCTGGACGCAGGCTTCAATGGTTTGAGCATCCAAAACGGCAAATTGGCAAACTTCCCTGTTCCTGTAGGCCCAGCATTTGGTGCTGAATGGTACGAAAAGGCAAACGGTCTGGCACTGAAAGCTTTGAGTCTCTCCAAAGGCTATGAAGCACTGCTGTCTGGTTCCGCATTCATCAGCCACGATAAAGGCATCGTCACCGCCCAAGAAAAGAATGGCGAGCGTGTAGCTTATAACGAACAACAGCTGTCCGAAATGATGGCCAAAATCGTTGCAGCCTACAAAGCCGAAATCAAGCGCCTGATTGAAGCCGGTGCAATTGCCACATCGACCGCAATCTACGTTGGTGCAAATGGCCTCAGCCCTTGCATTGTACCGATTGCAGCAGCCAGCTATAAAACCAATAGCAATGGCAAGCAAATCGATGTCCGCACTACACCACGTGCATATGGCCGCATCTCTCCGAATTTCTGTTTGACCATTACCGGCCAAGCTGAAATGACCACTCTGGAGCAAGATGAGCTGCATGACGGTTATCTGGCTGGTGTCCAAGTAACCGAGGGTACTAATCCTACCCAATATTGCCGCAAGTTCGTTAACTTCAAGGACAGCCGTGGCAATGACGTTACTGTACGTGCAGTTATGTACAGCAATGGCAACAATGGTCGTGGACAAACCCGCGCCGAAGCCTTTGACAACGTAAGCACCAATGCCGATGAAATCATGTTCACCGAGAACAATGTGTTAGGTTTCGAAAGCCGTACTCCTCGTGAAGATGAAGAACAAGGTCAACCTTGGGTCGTAACGGCCCGTGTAACTATGGACGGCTATGTTGTTAACCGTAACGAAACCGGCCCTGTGACTGTTGCCGCCGATATCGATCTTGATACACTCGACATTGATGGTCTGGACTTGGGCGATGTAGACATCTTCGCTGATACTGCTAAGGTAGAAACCGAGAAGCCTGCTAAAGCCAAAGAAACCAAACGTCCTCGTCGTGGCAAAGCTCAGCCTGCTCAAGCGCAACAAGTTAATGGTGACGAACCGTTCTAATAGAGTCTGATAAGGGCGAGCGTAAGCGAGCCCCTATTAGTCTACTGGATGCTGGTGCACTCTGTAATGGAGTGCACTGGCATTTTTTATTTTTAAAATTTGAGGTTGGTTGAGTTGTTGTTTTGGGTTTTTGACTGGTTGGATGCAGTCTCGCTGATTTCTGAAGTTTCTATTTGTCATATGTAACTTCGGTTATTTGTTTTGTGTTTTTGATGTGTTTTGAGTGGACCGGCGCGGCGGGAAGTCGTATATAATCAGTCCCTATTGTATAAAAAAGAAAAGCAAATAATAGAAGAATAATAGAAGCAGAACAATACAAAGAATAAGGTACTAATATACGAACAATACAAACGGGCCTATAAAGCCCTAGTATATAATAGAGCACAGATAGTGTATATGGACATACAATGTAGGTTGTACTTGCAAATAATATGAACGGGCGCGGACTTAAATAATGGACTATGCACACATACAGTATAGACGGGCGCGGCCATCCTTGTATTGGCGAAAGATAAACTTCCGATTGGATAATAGCCCAAACAACCATAATAGTGTCGGTTATACTATGATACGTGTAATATATTAATGAACGACTTAAGACGTTTGATACAGCTAAGGGAGCAACCTTATCTAAGTTGTTGATTTATATAGAACCACAATATTTGTTCAAATTAAAATAATAGGCTATAAAAAGGCCTAAAATAAAGGCTAATATAGTCCTAAAAAGACTAATAGAGGCAAGAATAACAGTAATACAGCTAATATAATGACTAATAGTATACTGATATAGGCTAAAATAGAGGTTTAGGCACATAAATAGGCCTAAGATACGGTAATACAACATATTAATGATTGCTTCCAGTATGGTTTATATTCCTTGGGAGCGATTTATACTAAGCCCTTGATTTATATAGAGGTAAGATATTCGTTCAGAACTGAATGATATGCTAAAGTAGGGCAATATTTGCTTAAAAAATAAGCAGACGGGCGTAAAAAAGAAAGGAATAAGCCCAAAAATACTAAAAATAGGGCTCAAATGATACAAATTCTCAAAGTATCATTTTCTCCTATAGCCGGAATAAAGCTCCGAATAAATCGTAGAAGACTCCGAATAGTGTCGGTTATTATACGAAGATCGCTCATATAAGAGCGCGAATAAGTGCAAAAAGGGCAAAGACAGGTTCACATGGGCGGGGCAGCCCTGTATTGATTAATACCAATAATACAAACAAAAGCTATAATAGAACCTATACTAATAGTACTAATAGTACATATAATATAAGCAACAATAGAACTAATAGAAACCATACAATAAACCATAATATAAGCCAAAACCCTAATAGAATCAAGGGCTATAGGCTATACAGTATATAAGGCATATGTAAGTATATGACCTATACCTATATTACGGGCCATTTAATATGTGCACGGGTTTCTGGTGTACAAGTCAATATAAGTGTACAAGTCAATATTGGACGATATTAAGGTCCAAAAGTGTCGGTGCATAATTGGCTGGACAGACTTCTGGTGCTCAGTCCTAAATATGGATAATTCTGGTTTTTGTAGGTCATATCTAGTGTCCGCGCTTATATTGAGTGCACGAGTCTATATTACTGTCTGTATTGGAGTAAATCGGTTTATTATATATTGGAGTCTTATACGTATTATTGTCCCTATTGGATAGTATTGCTATGCCTATATTACGGGATATTCAATATGTGCAGTTTCTATTGCAGTTCAGCCTATATTGGGTATTAACGTCTATATCATATGTCTATATGTATTATTGTCTGGATTGTGTATATTAGTGTCTTTGTATTTTGAGTATATTCTAATAGAAGTGTATGTATTGTATTTCTATTAGTGTATATTTGATTTGTATTTGATTGGGAGTTATTTGTTATGTTTAATTGGTTTTTGATTTTTGTTGGGTTTTGTTTTTGTTGTTTTTATTTGGATTGAATTGTTGTTTTTGCAGTTATAATGGTTTTTGAAGTTTTTTGTTTTTGTCTTTTGGATCAATCGATCGTTTAGGGCGCCAATAGAAGAATAATGGGCCGGCCGCGGCCTTTTGTTTGTGCTTTTCTCCTATTGGATTGTGCTTCCATTGAAACCGATTTAGTGTCGGTTTTTCTATAGTAAATATTATATTGGGAGTTATCATGATTTCTATGATACTGTTTGGTTCTGCTATTACTTCTTTGGCTATATTGTCTATTCTTGCTAAGAGTAATGTTGATTTGCTTTATAAGATTTTGGGGTATGAAGCATATGTAGACCTTTGTTTTTCTTTGTTAATTGGTTTTGCTTGCGGTGTTAGTGGCACCATGTCTGGCTTTGTAATAGGCGCGGCGACCGGTCTTATCTTTGGCGCGTCCTTGTTCATCCTGAAGAAACTGATTGGCTATAAGAAGTATGAAAATAAGACTTGGGTCTACTATCCTGCTAAGTGGTCTATTAGTGATTTCTTCAAGAAATTGTACTCTAAATACGAGTATATTTAATTCTGTTTTGTATAACAGTCAGAAGTAGCTGATTTTAAGGTCTTATTACGCAGGCATTATTATTTATGTTATATTGGCTATTGCAACGATTGTTTAGATAGCTAAAACTGATTGTTATTTTACTTTTGGAGCTACAATATGGGCTTTTTGAAATCTCGTTTTAATCTAATAGCGGCGCGACTGTTCTACAATCAACAGGGGCGCCTTTCAATATTTAAGGTTTGCGCCGTTTTAGGCGTTTCTGCTATCTGCTTTATGTACAACTCTACCTTCGCTTCATTGGTAACTGGCC
>FLRT01001497.1_pt1 | contig 39313 bp, 29 predicted proteins | sample 1497201 | NCBI WGS metagenome assembly FLRT01 (sample SAMEA4031755, study PRJEB14383) | metagenome | biome: human; feature: oral; material: saliva | place: Philippines | collected 2014 | reverse complement strand
GCTCTGGAACGCTTGGATTTCGCCGGGGAACGATTTTTAGGCGAAGGTCGATATATTTATCATTTTTCTCTTAAAAAACGATTAGGGACGAATCCGGAGCCTCCTGGAGCCATATGCCTTTTTTGACTTATTTTGAAGAGTATCATCAAAGAGGTATTCTAGTATACTTTTCACTACTAAAACATAAGTGGACTCCTTTAATATGGAGTATACTTTAGGTATCCTTGAATCAGTATAAGGTGTGCTAAGTTTTTCCTTATTCTTGATTAGATAGTTTAGAGTTAATTAAACTCTGTCAAACAAATCTTTGATTCTATTAATATTTATTTAATACATTTCTACCCTTGCAAATTATACTTCCTATTTCCCATATATATGCAAAAAAGTTTTAAAAATATTATTTTCGTATGGTTCTTATATGCGTCGTGGAATGCGACAGCCTTGCCACACCCCCGGCTATAGTTTACTATTTCTATGTATAAAAGTATAGATAACTATTAACCTAGTATACTATTAGGATACTACCAGAGTATACTACCAGAGTTAGAAGAAAGAGATAACAGCTACATACCCTCCATCCGGCTCATTTTCCGAAAAAATTGTCCGGAGCGTTGAAAAATGGACATCCGGAAGCGGTTCAGGAGCAATATTTTTGCTATAAAAATGTCACCTTTCGTTGGGATTTCAACGATTGGCGACGGTCTATGTTCGATTTTAAGTGAGTTTTATCGGATTTTTCTCCATCGGAGCCACCTTTTTCGCTATTGCTCTCGGAACTCGGTTTATCAAAAATTGATTTTCTATGGTAACTCAGATTAGGATAGATTTACTCCTGATAAGTAAGATTTTTATTAACAAGGATATTAAAGAATACTGGAGCAGGTTCAAAATCAAATCTAAAGCATTTTTAGTCAAAGCTCTTAACGGTAAAATAAATATAAACTAAAACAACACAGGAGAAAATAATGGATAAAAATACATTGGTAATAGGCATACTCTTATCTTTATTCGTAGCTTTGATAATTTATTCAATTTTCAAATCTAAGATTACTAATAATCTTTTAAAGAATATTCTGATAGGTGTAATTGTGCTACTTGGAGTTATCTCTCCAACATTTATAGCATTAACAGTTAATTCACTGATAACGCCTGACAAGGTGATGAACAAGAAATATGAACAAGCGTTCTTAGATAATGCAAGGAAAGAACTAGCTAAGGAGTATCCTAATAAGTTGTATTCTCCTAATAAGAAAACAAAAGGGGACGATGAGTTTAGCAAACAAGGAGCAATCGACAGCTTAACAAGTCTACTTAATGATGTTAGGCAGAAACAATCAGCAACTGAGGTTAAAGATAGATTCAACAACTTAAACAAGGATAACTCTCAGCTAACTAGTATTGTTAATAAGACTGTTATAGATAAGTATTATCTTCCTGATACATTGAACAATGACAATATGGTAGTTAATACAAGTCTAGCATTGTTGAGTATTACATCTATGATTCCTAATAATGAGGTAACGCCTAGTATAGTGAATCTAGAAGATGTTGTGTTTGATAAATATTCAAAGACAGCTTATATTCCTCTAGATATTTATACAGGTCGTTTTAGTGGATTATCGTTTGAGTTAGTTTATAAAGATAGGCAATGGAAGTTGAATCCATACTCTTTGATGAGGACTATCCAGTTATCAGATTACATTACATCTAATCAAAATACAGGAGAAAGTAAATAGTGGTTATACTAAAGGTAATTTTATATAATATACGCTCCCATAAGAAACTTATTTTTGAGCCTGCAACAGAAGGCTTAACAGTAATCTCAGGACATAACGGAGCGGGTAAGTCAACTATAATTAATGCTTTTGCTTGGTCGTTATTCGGAGCAAAAGCTCAAGGCTTAAAAGTAAAGAACTATGTTAAAGAGGGAGTTAATCCTAAAACAGAATATGTAGGAGTAGAATCTTTTATCGCAGTAGGAGATAGAGAATACAAAATCGAAAGAAGAATACTTACTCCTGCTGGTGGAACTATCTGTAATATATACTCCAGACCTCTAAACACAGATAATGAGTATACTCTAGATTGTGGTCCGGGTGTTGTACACTCAGAGAGCTTTTTAAGGAACCTATTAGGGTTTGATGAAAAAGGTTTTTATTCATCAGCTTTTATTCAGCAAAAGCAAGTAGACTTAATCGTATCAGCAGGACCTAGAGAAAGAGGTTCTATTATTGAGAAGATGATAGGTGTACGCTCTATTACAGAAGCTCTAACAATGGCTAGAGAAGAACTAAGAGGACTACAAAAAGCTTTATCTATCATACAGACAGGTAGTATAGAAGAACAAGAACAAAAGGTAGAAAGACAAAAAGAACTTGTTATAGAGCTAACAGGAAAGCTAAAATCTGTTAAAGTAGACAGTGAAAAGATAATAGAAGCACTTACAGAGCTAGAGGAGAAGTACCTTACTGAAAGAGATAAGCAAGATAGATACAATACCCTATCTCAAGAGTTAGCTTTACTTAATAATGACAGTAAAAATAAGAATGAACGCCTAGAAGGACAGATGAAGCTGTTAAAGTCTTATGATAGCAATGTATCATTTTCAGAAGATTTTTATAAACAGGTGGAAGCTGAATATAATACTCTTAACAAAGAATACTTAGAGCTTTCTACTAAGCTAGGTATTATAGATAAACAGTTATCAGACTATAAGAATATTCTGAATACTCCAGTTGACAAAGAAGCACCTAAGCTATATAAAGTAAACTCTGAAAGACAGGTGTTCCTAAGAAAAGAATTAGATAAACTAACGGCTGACTGTATGAGAGTAGAGGCAGATATAAAGAAGGCTGAGGAGTTTACTAAGGAGATTAATGAGGGTGTAGCTGTTTGTCCATATTGTCGCTCAAAGATTACTAACCTAGAAGAGGAAAAAGCTAGACACGAGTTGGCTCTCAAAGAGCTAAAAGAATCTCTAATAGAAATGCAGAATAGAAAGAGTGCGTACCTAGATGAGAATAACGCTGTACTAGATACACTTATATCTTTACAGACTGAGTTAGATAAGCTATCACATCAGAAGATAGCCTCTGAACAGATAAAAGTAGTGAAGAAAGAACACGACACTATAAAGAATGAACTTGAGATAAAGGGGAAGCTAGTAGAGGTTCAGAGAAAGCAACTAGAAGAACTAACATCAATCAAGTCGCAAGTAAAGGCTATCGAAACAACAAAAGCTAACATCAAGAACTTAAATAACTCACTAATAGAAACATCAAAGAGTATTGTCGATAAGCAAGCTGAGATTGATGGACTAAGAGCTTTAAATAAAAAGTCTTTTAGAGAGCTAGAGAAGAAGTATGATGTTACAGCAAAGAGCAAAGCAGAATCTGATTTATTAATTGCGAATATTGAAAGAGATTTAGGTATAGCTAAAGCAACAGGTAAAGGCTACTTAGAAGAACTAAAAGCTCAGAAGAAGGCTGCCGAAGATTATGCGAAAATCTCTAAGCAACTTAATATAATGCACCAGTCTATTAAATCACTAACTGATTTTAAGGAACTAAGAATTAAGACAAGTATTCCATCTTTATCAGGAATAGCAACTGACATCTTAACTAAGTTTACTGATGGAGCATTTAATAAGTTTATACTGAATGAAGCTTTTGAAACATCAGTAGGAACATACGACGGTAAGATTAGAGATATTTCAACCTTATCAGGTGGAGAAGAATCAGCAGCCGCAATAGCTCTAAGATTAAGTATCGCACTGTTCTTAAGTGAGGGAACTAAGAGTTTACTAATATTAGATGAAATACTAGCCTCAATGGACGAGAATAGACAACAGCTAATCCTAGAAACTATCAAAGACTTGCCTAATGCACAAGTTATATTAGTTGCCCATTCACAGGTAGCTAACTCATACGCAGACAAACTAATAACCTTATAGTGATATTTTCTCTATGTAGAAAATCTATAAGGAGATTGAAATGGCAAGCAAAATTAAAGATGTAATAGATAAATGCCTGATAAAAGATAATACTATTAGTGAACTAGAAATGAATGGCACTAATAGTATCTTTATCAGAAGAAACGGAAAAAGGGAAGAGATAGCTGATGTATTCTTAGATTTAAAAGAATATACTGACAATACACTAGAGTTAGCTAGGATAATCAATCCTGATGATTCACTAGAGTTCTTAACAGAAGGCAAACTAGACTTAGGTGAAAGTGGTACAGCTAGAGTGCATATAGTGTGGCCTCCTGTTAGTGATGTTCCTTTAATTACAATAGCTAAGAAGTCAACATCACTAACTACTCTAGATGAGATTTTTAAAAGTGGCTCAATGTCATTTAAAATGCTGAACTTTCTGAAAGCTTGTGTAGAAGCTAGATTCAATATAGTATTCTCAGGTTCAACAGGCTCAGGAAAGACAACCTTTCTAGAAGCAATGACTAAAGAGATTCCTAAGTCAACTAGAATAGGAGTTGTAGAGGATTCTCCTGAGTTGAATCTTATTCAAGATAATGTTTGTTATCTAAGGAGTACTCCTTGGAAACCGGGTATGGATTCAAACAAAGAAGTGACACTAGACTGGTGTGTAAGACAAATCAACAGAATGAGAACAGACTTACTAATCATAGGAGAAACTAGAGGTAAAGAGTTCAAAGAGTTTATTACAGCGAGCAACTCAGGTATGGAAGGCTCTATGACAACATTACACGCAAACTCACCTAGATTAGCATTACAAAAAATGACTCAATTTGTTATGGAAGCTCAGCCTCAACCTGTACAGATAATAAACAAGTCAATAGCTAATACAATAGACTTAATCGTTCAGTTGGATAAGAATGAGTTAGGTGAGTATAAGACAACATCTATTGAGAGTATTTCAAATACCTTAGGAACAGATGAGGCTGCCACAATAGCTACTACACCATTAACAAAGTACAATCCTGCTATTAAGTCTTGGGATGACAGATTCTTAATCTCTGATAAGATGAGAGCAACTTTTAATTCGCTAGGCTATGATACAAATACATTTATGAAGTCTGGTAGTAGACAGTCTAGTGAAAATAATCTGAAAAATTACTTTAAAAGATAGGAGAAATATATGCAAAACACAATCTTACTAATTCTTGCTGGAATCTTAGGGGTAGTCATTATAAGCTATGCACTAGCTACACTGATAAGATTACTAAGAGCAAGAAAGACAGAGTTAGTACTACCTAATGTAGATGAACTAGAAAAACCTATGCTATGGAACACTGTATCTCATACAGAGAGCCTAACCTCTTCTACAAAATCTGATAAAACAGAGATTAAAATCAATAAAGAGATAACTAACGATGAAATGATTTATATGTTTGATGAGATTCTAGGCGATAGCCGTAAGAAGATTACTGTTAAAAGATTGTCGCCTGACTTTATTTCAGCTACATCTGAGTATTCTAAAAAGGATGAAAAAGGAGAAAAGGTTACTAAGACAATAACTACTCCAGCTTATAACATCAAGAGTAAAGAAGGCTCTAACTTTGATGAAATGTTATCTGAGGTTGACAAGATGATGGACGACGAATCTTATTCACTTAAAGATGTTGATAAGAGAGCTAAAAGAGTACAGGAAGCTCTTGATAGAGCGAAGGAACTAATAGAAAAAGGAGATAGCATAGATGGGTAATTCGCTATTTGATGTGCCTGCCACAGGAAAGAAAAAAGACTTTATCAGAGTGGACTTTAATCGTAATCTACAACAGGAATGGGATAGAATATTCGATGAAGAATACAAGAGAGTTACTACAAAGACAGGTAGAAATATAACGACTGATAAGAGCTTACTCAAAGAGAGAGCTTTAGCAGCCTTGAGAGTACAGCTTGGAACAGTTAGTATTACAAAAGACTTTCATTTAACGAATAAAGAGTACTTTATAGACCCATCAAAGGTTGAGTTTGATAAAGATACAGTCTTGTTACCAAAAGAAGTAATGATAACTGAGAAGATACATATAGACGAAATAAACAAAGAGTTTAATAAGTCTATTTTAAATATGTTTAGAACAAGTGCATTTTGCACTGTATTAGGAGGATAATATGTCTGAAATTAAATATGGTAGACCTTGGGTTAGTATGGAAAGAACTAATGCTAAAGAGGGAGCTAAAAAAGGTGAAATTATAGACAAAGTATTTCAATTAACTGGAGTAAACAAGGGTGTCATTAAAGATGTACTAAATGCTTTTACAGATGTCGCTCAAACAGAAATGGTTATGGAAGGTGTCTTTAATTGGCCTGGCTTGCCTACAGTTACTAGAGTCCACTTACAGGGAGCTAAAAGGTATCAGTCGGATATAGATAAGACTATTTTATATCCTGATACAGCTTACTTAAGAGCAAAGGTTCCTGAGCCTGTTAAGAGTATGCTTAGAGGAGTTTACAGAGAACAGTTGAAGCTAGAAAATGGATTAACTGATGAAAATTGGTGGGAGCCGTATGTATACTGTGATGGCGATTGGAGAGAAAAGGAATAAGTTATTTTACTAGGGCCGGCTTATGCTGGCCCTCTTTTTAACACGATATTTCAAGTATACTAAAACTGACTAAAGGAGAGGTTATTGATAACTGAATGAAGATAAATAAGTTTATAAAAGCCTGCATAGCTATAATGAGTGCAAGTGTAATAGTATTACCTCAAATGGTATCTCCTGTAGCTATAATAGCCTCTGCTGATGATGAGGGCGAAGATAGTAAAAAGAGCGATTTTATCAGCGGAATCAAAGGTGCAGGCTACGGCGAAAGCTTTTCTAAAGACTTAGATAAAGCTGGGAAAGATTACTCAAAAGAGAAAACATATACAGTAGACTGGTATATTAACTATATGTTGAGACCGGGAAACTATATCAATGACATTAATGAGTATGCTCCTGTTAAGAGTAGTACTATAAAAACTGATGAAACAGTTGTTCACGAAGTAAATGGGAAGAAAAGTGTTTGCGGTTTTGATAAAGAACCTCAGAATCTACTGAATCATAACTGTGATATTCCTGCGTTTATGACAGAGTTAATGCAGAATGTTACTAGAGATGTACAAACATCAGGAATACAAGGACACGAGAGAACTCCAGCTTACTTGGGTGTGCTAGAACTAGGTATGCCTAAAGATATCCCTACAGGAAAGGTCCCAGTTAATCCAAAAGAGAGAACTACTAAATATACTGCTTTAGAGCTATTTGGATATGACTTAGAACACACAACTTACTCAGGTGAGTATGACCACATTGTAACATCTAGCGAAGCTAGGCTGATGTCAAATGTAGGATTTTGGGGGAAGCTAAAGCTAGCTGGAAATAGTATTTTTACAGGTGTTGAGAATGTATTCAAAGACTTTATCTCAGGAAGCGTGTTCAATCCTAATAATTGGGGAGGCAAGTCTCCGGGCTTCGTTGACGGAGTTGTATCAACTGTAATAGATACATCAGATTATAACTTAGTATCTATGCACGCTTGGAAGAGACCTTACCTTAACAATACTTTGTACAATGTTCATTATCTATCAGATAAAGCTGTTATAGAGAAAGCTCAGAATGACTTTTTTAAGGTTGTTAGAGAGAATCTGTTCAGCCAGTTAGCTAATGAGCCTGAAGCTAAAGAAGTGTTATCTTTAATGCCGGGACAGAGTACTTTCCCAGTATTTAAGTTTGATAATAAAAAATATACTGAAAAATCTAACAAAGCTATAAAAGAATGGGAGAAGTGTAGTAGAACTAGCAAGAACTGTGGTAAGAAACCTGTGCCTGAAGTAGTTACAGAAGAAGAACAGTTTAAACAGTGGAAGAACGAACCTACTCAGAAAGCTTTCAATGAAAAAGCTAAATCACATAAGATAGATTGCTTTGATAAAGCTAAGAACTATAAAGAGATAACTGGATGCTGGGATACTCCTTTCAGAAACTATGCCAAAGAGGTTTTAAGTGCTGATAGTGGACTAGTACAGAAGATAATAGAGAATCTTGAGGAACGCTATTTAAGTAATAATATATACGCTGACCCATCAAGAGGAATCTCTCATTATGTATGTGCTGATGAAGAAGGAAACACAACTGGCACAATGAGTGATTGGAAGTATTACTATACATCTGAGAATACTAGAGAGCAGGAGTTCATTAACAAAGGTTGTAGTCTTGTTAGACCTTCTATAAAGGGAGCTAAATACGGTACAGGCGATGATAAGTCTACTGATACTAGGTACTTACTTTACAAACAGGGAGTAATCCCTAGAGGTAGAGGAGTTCTAGGGACTTTAGGAGTTAAGGTTGCTAGAATATCTGCAAAGATAACTAATACACTTATATCTTTTGCTTTTAGTAATATAATTGAGGAGTTATCTCTAGATACGATTATCCAAACAACTATGGAAACATTCAGAGATAGTATATTCTTTCCTTTAGCAACAATGCTTATAGCAATTACAGGATTGTGGATATTGTATCAAGCTGTATCAGCCGGAGGTAGACCTTGGAAAGCTGTTGCTTCTTTAGTGCTTACTTTCATAGTTGGCTCTGCTTTGATACTGAACGCAGGAAAGGTGCTTTTACTTGTTGAAAAGGTTCCTACTATGATAGATGAGTTTATCGCTGATGTAGTGCTTGTTAACGAAACAGGTCATAATTACTGTGATGGAGATTCAGGCTCTGACCAAGTAAGACAGATTCAGTGCGAAGTATGGAGCATTACTATATTTCAACCTTGGGTAAGAGGCCAGTTTGGGACATCTTACGAGAACCTTAATGCTAACAAGATGAAGAATACTAATAAAGCTCTAGTAGGGGATGCTCCTGTTGATATGGGTGGAGGACACATAGAACATAACTGGGCTTTATGGCAACTATCTAAAACAAAGTCAGGCACTATTACATCTACTGACTTAGCTAATCCTACAGGTTCTACATCAAGAGCATTGTATAAGCTAGTAGACTTACAAGCAGGACCTAACAATGGTAAAGAATCTGATTCAAGATTCTTGTGGACTTGGGCAGGACTGACAGGTGAGAGAGCTAGAGCAGGCTTCTGGCAAGGAATTATTTCAATATGCTTGTTAATTGTAATAGGTGGACTATGTATAGCTAAACTAGAAATGACTTTTGAACTTCTAATTAGAGTGGCAATGCTTCCTGTTGTATTAGCAAAAGCTTTGTTGCCTAGAGGTGAAACTAAGATTGTTGAGTACGCTAACGACTTAATAGGAGTTTTCATTAAAAGAGTATTTGTAGTGCTAGTGTTATCAGTATCTCTAAATATTCTGAATAATATAGCAAGCCTAGACGCCGACTATGGAACAATAGGACTATGTACAACTGCAATGGTTGTAGCAATCGGCTTCTATTGGAAAGAGCTAATTAGAATACTAAATAACTCAAGTGCAGCCGTTGGTAATATGCGACAGAAGTTGGCTCCTAGTAGATGGCTGCCTAAGTCTGCAAACTTAAAGTACAATCAGATAAAGGGAAGCATTAAGTATGGTACTGCTGGAGCAATCGGTGGAGCAATCGGTGGAGCACAGTCTATGGCTGAGCTTAAAAAGAAAGGTTATAAAGTATCTGGAGGAGCAATCTTAGAGGGTGCAAAAACTGGATATAGAAAGAACGCTGGTAGAACATCTACATTGCTTATGAGAAAGCAAAGAAAGACAGGCTTTGGTATGCTCAAGCAAATGAAAGACGCTTATGAGCAAGGTGCTAGTAAAGGCGTAAACGGAATAACTCAGTATGTTAGCGAAGGACAGCGTAGTACACTATCTAGATTATACAATACTACTTTAGACAGAAAAGCTGAAATAGACGCACAAATCAAAATAGTTAAAAAGGATATAGCCGACAATCCTGGCGACCCAGATAAAATACAAGAGCTAAATAACCTAGAAGCAAAATCTAAAGCTTTAAAGCAATCTATAGAAAACATCAATAGATTTACTAATGATGGAAACGCAAACTCAACAGGAACTTGGACACCTACAGGCAACTTTGCAATAGACAAAACATTACTAAATGTTGACTTTGATAAGATTATTAAAGACAATGAGGGAGTTAAGAGAGTACTTACTCCGAGTGAGGTTGCTGATAAAGTCGCTGAGCAAATAAACGGCTATGAAGAAAAAGCTAGAATATACAGAGAAAAACAAGAGGCTAATCCTGTTAATCAGAAAATTGAAAAGACTAAGGCTGAGGTTGACAAGAGAATTAAATCAGGCAAGGAAGCAATCAAAGAAAAGGGTAAGAGTGTTGCTTACTCAACTGTACTAAGAGAAGAAGCTGAAAGACAAGCTCTAATTGAAAAATACAAAGATGATATTGACAAGCTTGAAACAGGCGATACTATCCAAGACTTTGCTAACAGAAAACAGATTGAGGAATATGTTAATACTAAGTATAAGAATGTTGATGATGAAAGATTCAAGCAACTACAGGCTGATAACATTGAGTATACTCTAAAAGCACTGATGAGAGAAGGAAACTTAAATCGCTCTAGTACAGGAGTTACAGAAAGAAGAAAAGAAGATAAGCCGGGCCAAGTAAGTCGAACAAGCAATGAAAAGCTAAGAGTAATGAAGGAGTACATAGATGAGAGAAAGAACAAGAAACATTAAAAAATACATATACATAGCACTCTCTCTAGTATTCTGCTTCTTTACTTTGATTCAGCCTGTAAGAGTACAAACAGCAAATGCTTGGAATCCCTCAAAGTGGGCATTTTGCGACTTATGGGGAAAGTGGGGTCCAACTATATATAAAGCTGGAACTACAGATTGGATTCAACACGCTATGGCTTCTAAATCAGTAACAGGCGAATCTGATAATGCTAAGACTAGTATGTACAATAGACTGCTAAACACAGCAGGCTATAATGTAGGCTCTGATTATGCAAGCAATCCTTTTGACAAGTTTGGGTTAGCCGGACTAAAGTTCTCATCTTATACAGGTGAGTGGAAGTACTATGATATAAACCCTTGTCAATCAGGAGAAGAACAAGTAACAGCAACAAACTTTGGTGAGTTTTATGAGGGTAGACTTGACCCTATGTCTACATACGAAGAAGTAAATAATACAACTGATGTAAGAACAAAAGAATACGCAAGAGGAAGAATGTCTGCCCTTTGGAAAGCTATGACTAATAACTTTAGTAATATGTTTGTTGGCATAGCTAAAGGAATAGTATCTTTAACACTTGCTCTAATCTCTATTAGCTTGAGTGATTTAACTGAGCTAGTAGGGTTTGGACAACAAGCTCAAGAGAATATGCTTTTAACCTTTTATAGAAACATATTCTCTCCTCTTGTAGTGCTGATGTTCCTCTTCACAGCAGGTTATCTAATCTATCACGGATTAATTAAGAGAGAGTTTAGAACTGCTGTTATAGGAGGCATTATAAAGCCTATATTATGCTTCTTAGGAGCTATCTTGATTTCATTCAATCCTTCTTGGGTTTCACTACCTAACAAGTTAAGTGTAGTAATACAATCAGTCATTGTATCAGGATTATCAGATACGATAACTGGAGATGGCTCAAATGACCTCTGTAGTCAACAAACTAAGAATGTATCAACAAACTTAAATGACCAAGGGTTCTTAGATTCTCAAACTAGCTATATGAGGTCTGTTATAGGTTGTAGAATATGGTCCGAGTACTTATTCAAACCTCTGATTAAAGGACAATTTGGTGTAGAATACAAAGACTTAGATAAAGTAAAGAATGAAAATGAGAAGTGGGTAGGAAAACCGAAAGTTATCTTAGGTGCGAAAACTATAGAGAATTGGGGATTGTTCTATGTATCTACAATGTCAGGCAATCATCAGCCTATTGATGGACTATATACTGCAAGTGTAGGTGGAGTAAACAAAGACTACTACAGAATCATAGACGCTTTATCTAACTATGATGAAGATGTTATAAAAGCTGATGTCCAAGCAGGCGGAGACAGTGCTTCATCAAGTGGTAGAGGTGCTCAAGCCTCTAATGCTAAAGAGTTCATCAGAAAGCACGCTGATTTGGCTAAAAAGGTTGCTGATGAGAGTGGCTTATATGCTTCTGTATTATTAGCACAGGCTGCCCTTGAAACAGGTTGGGGACAAGCTCTATCAGCCGACTATAACTACTTTGGAATCAAGTGTTCTGCTGGACATCCTTGTGGTAGTGCTGTATCAACACAGGAAGAAGTAGGTGGCAAGCTAATTACTATTAAATCAGGCTTCAGAAAGTTCAGTAGTATAGAAGATGGCTTCTCAGGATATGCTAGATTCTTACACGGTGAGGGAGCTGGAGCTGACTTTTCAGGAGCATTTAAAAAGAACGCTAGTTCGCCTAAGGATGCCTTATTAGCATTAAAGAAAGCAGGCTACTTTACAGATAGTAAGTATGTTACAAAAGCAATGTACATAATCAATACTTACGATTTAACGCAATATGATACAGCTAATAAAGAGGGAACTAACTTATCAAAGTACCAAGGTAAGAATAGTAGTAAGAGTGGTTCAGGTAGTGATTCTAGTACAGGTACAGGAGTTAAGATGGATATTCCTATCCCTAAGAACAATCCACCTCTAAAAGAATGGGATGATTTTATTGGTAACAATGCAGGTTCAAGATTAGGATACTCATTGTTAATGCTTCTGTTCTCAGTAATAGGTTCAGTTGCTCCATTAATATTCTCATTAATAGCCTCAGCTTACTCATTGATTATTACATTCTTATCTGTAATGGCTCCGATATTCTTGCTTTTAGGATGTTGGGGTGGTAGAGGTAATGAAATACTAATGAGATACTTTGGTACTCTAGCTTCAATGTTCTTAAAGAAACTAGGAATGACCTTCTTGCTAATAATGTCTATACTAGTTATCACAAATACTTTTGAGCTACTTAATAAGGTTGGGGTATTAAAATCACTAATCCTTTTAGTAGTTATGACAGTTATTTTGATAAAACAGAGAGCTTTCATAGTTAATAAAATCGCTGCCGTGAATATGAGTACTTTTAGCTCAGAGCCTATGGGTAGAATCGCAAATGCTTTTAAGAGAGGAGCTAGTGATACTGCTCAATTAGGAGCAGCCGCTGTTATCGGTGGTATAGGAGCAAAGAAAGGTGGAGGAAGATTCAGAGATGGTACTAAAGAAGCTATAAAGCACAATGTAAGACAAAAGCTTTATCGTTCAGATATAGGTCGTAGAGCTAATATGGTATATGAAACATACGGAAAGAACAAGTCTGAGCTTGACGACCCTGTAAAGGTTTGCGTAGACTGTGGTATTGTACTGAACGAAGGTGATGAAGTCTATATAGATGAAAACGGAAACTATTTCTGTGATACTTGTGCTTCTGCTTTAGGATACGAAGGAATGTCTGCTACATTTATAGATAATGAAAACGATGAGAAGTATACTCTAATGAGAGATAATGATTCAATAGAGATTGAAGATGAAAACGGTGACCTTAAGTCTGCTAGATACCTAACTAGAAGTGAACTAGCTGAAATGGGAATCAATGATACAGGTGACTGGGACACTCTTGCTCCACAGTTATTAGACAGAGTAAACGATTCAGTTATCTTAATGTACAAAGACTTAGGACAAGCAATGAAAGAGGATAAAGAGATTAGGTCCCCATTTATACCTGAACCTCTGAGAAACAATGTTACAAACGCTGAACTCTTACACAAAATAAGGAAGAAAGACTTAGACGGATATGCCGATATTATCGAAAAGGGATGGGAAGAATGGTACACTGCACAAGCTGAGAGACATTCACCTGAAACCGAAGCAAGTAAGCAAGATATTAGCAAGCTTAGAGAAAACTTTAAGATACAAAGAGAAAAATATATGGGGTAGTCTTTAATGGCTACCTCTAATAAACACAAAAGGAGTTTATATGGCAATACTATCAAGATTTGGAGAGGCTTTAGCTAGTGAAACACTAGGCGAAGTCGATAAGAAGAAGAAAAAGAAGATTTCTAAGGAGCCTCCTAAGAAACCTGCTAAGAAACCGAAAGAAACAAAGAAGAAAAAAGCGACTGAGGAAGTGGCTCCGAAACTAGTCAAGAAAACTATAAAAGAGGAACCTTTAGTTGAACCTGAAGAACAAGGATTCACATACGCTAATAAGGCTGAGGGACTACTAAAGCTAATAGGAGTTGAACTAGAGCCTCAAATAGGTAACTTAATAACTCCTGATGATGTTGAGAATGTAGAGTTTTCAGTAACGGCTCCTACAGGGTTAAACGCTGAGGAAGTCGAACAGTTTTGCGATAGTGTCCAGAGAGATATTTCAGTCTATCTTAATATTATAGAAAGTAGACAAATTGACTTTTTAAAACTTTTAGAGCATTGTGGTGAACTAGAGAAGAAACTTGTTGAACAACGAGAGGAAAGTCAATTAGCTAGTTATATTGTACAAGGCTCATCAGATGAAGATAAGCTAAGGGATAAGATAGCTAATCTACAAATAGAGAATATGGAATTAAAAGAAAAATTAGCAAACTTTGAAAAGTCTGACAATACTGTAAATAGTAACGATATTACAAAAGAGCAAGCTAAATTGCCTATGTTAGATGATGATTACTTTAACGAATTACTGGAAGAGTAATAGAGGTTGAATAATGGAAGAAAAAAGAAGTGTTGAGGAAATGCTTAATCAAATAAGCGAAAGCTCAGAAGAAGTAAAACCTAAGAATACTAAGAAGATTCTAGTTATAATACTAGCTATTATTGTTGTATGTGCAGGTTGCTTCTTTGTATATAAAGCAATACCTAAAAATCAAGCTGTTGAAAGACAATCTAAGATTGATGATATAATGGCAAACAAAAATGATTCAGATGAGAACTATTCTGTAATAGACCTACCTAAGTGGGCTAAGACAGGATACTCTGATTTAACTGATGAAGATATAGAAGCAATGGTAAATGACCAAAAAGAAAACTTTATAGGATGGACTGCTGAGGGATTACCATCAGAAGAACAGGGTTTCACATCTGATAAAGATAAGGAGTTCGATGAAGATGGACTACCTAATGAAATGTACACTAATCTTACTAAAGAGAACTTTACAGAGAAGGCTTCAATAGCAATCTACAGAATCATTAATCCTGTATTTGGTGAATGGGATGTTTTCCAAGAACCGTTCTCAGATTCTTTAGAAGAAGCGTATATATCAGTATACAGAGATTTAGGTTCAACTGAATATGTACAGGACTTAATAGATGGTAAGAACAAAAGTTCAGTAATATATCTAGATTCAAATAAGAATAACTATGATAATAAACTAAAGAATGTTAACAAGAGAGGAGCCTTCAATAAGTTTGTAGGAATCATCAAGAGAGGAGATATATCCTTTGATTCTACATCAAATACAATGCTTGTAGATATTGATGTGGACTATATGTCTAGCAAGAACACTATATTCAAGTCAAGAAACCTAAAATTAACATTCAAGTATATAAATGACAGATTTATACTTGTCGGAGGTACAGTAAATGACAAATAAAATTAAGGCAACTGTTAGTATACTCTTAATTAGCACTTTACTAATACCTGCCTTTAGTATCACAGCTTTTGCTGATGGTGTAGCACAAGATAATATAAACGCTAACGGGGAAGCTGAGAATGGTGCGCCTGGTAGCGTAGAAACAGGAAGTGGTGATACAACTTTCAAAGTCGATTCTAGAATGATTACTCACCCTACAGAAGATACTGAGTTTAACTGGATTACAGGTGAAAAAGGTACTCTAAAAGAGAATGTAGAATCTCACAAAGATTTCACAGAAGCTGACGGAGAAGCTTACTTTAATTCAGTAGTTGCATTCCACTTAGTTGCTTCTGAGCAACACGCAAAAGACCCTAATGGTGGTGGATACAATCTAGATGGTATGCCTAAGAATTGGAAGATGTTTGTACCTAAGGGAGCTAGTAAAGAACTAAGAGAGTTAGTTAAATGGAAGTATACTCAACTAGATAAAACAAATAACGGAAAGGTTTCCTCAGGAGACTATCCTATGACATTCTTTTATATCTCTAAGGAAGATATGAAGAACTATAAAAGACAAAAGGGAAAAGCCCCTAGAGAGCTAAAGAAAGACTGGGATAAGATGTTCCCACCAAAGAAGAATACTCCAAAACCTGATAATCCAAAGATTCCTCCTAATCAGTGCGATATAGGGTTTGGTAACAAATACGAGAAAACATCAACTAGTTCTGCCAATGATACAGTAACAGGACCTTACAGCGTTATGGTTACTGTATATCCACAAAAGCCAGTAAACTTTAGCTCACTTACTCCAACTCAACAACAAGAATGGAAGAGAACTCATAGAGTGCAATCAAAGGGTCCTGTAAAGACGCCTTTTGGAAAGTACTTAGATTCTAATAGAGCGAAACTAAGACAACTCAAAGAGTTAGGTAAGAGTGGTGGAGTAGGTGAAAACTCTAATTATAGAAAAGCTTGGGACGAGTTCGCCAGCGGAGCTAGAAAGGCTGCCAGTGAGCCAATTCCAGAGCTTTCAGTACAGCTTGATAAAGCTAACTTAGAAGGTAACACAAGAGGTGCTGTATTTACTTATGTAGAGCAAGTTAAAAATGCGACTGTATCAACAGTACATCAACAGGACTTATATACAGAGTACGATTGTGTAATGAAAACTTTCTACAAGGAAGCTAAAATCAAAGATAAAGATGGTAAGACTAAAAAAGAAAAGGTTCCTTACTACAGAACAGTAAGAAAGCCAGTTAAAAAGAACGCTAAGATAGACGGAAGTTATGCTAAGTCTGAGGTTGTAGCAATTACAGCCGATGGATATACTCCTAGAACATCTTATCAAACTTTAACAGTTAAATGTAATAAAGATGGTTTTGATAGTATTGTCGCTTCAACAGGAAGTACTGTTATCAGTGAAACTACTGCTGCCCAATCTGCAAAATCACCAACTGTACAAGGTAGGTTCGCCTCATTCTATAATTCACTAGACAAGTCATTTTTCTACAGTGGAAAATCTTGTGATGATATATATGGATGTACTCCTGAACCTATTAGTACTGTAAACGATGATAGAGTAAATAATAAGCGAAATACAGGTGCATTAGTAAACGCTGATTCATACGGTGCCCAAGCTGATAACAAGAATGCTTCTCAGTTCGCTATATTCAGAGATAATATAGCCAAGGCTATCAGAAATGATGTGTGGTACCCTAAGTACAAAGCTGGCACAGGACTAACTTATGATAACTCACCTGCAACAAGAACTTACTTAGTACTTGATAAGAATGGAACTCCTAATGGAGATTACTTTGAACTACAAGATATTAATGGTAAAGTATTGTTAGACGGAAAATCACTACAAAGCAAATGGCATACTGTTCTATCAGGACAAGTTAATACATTTAAGTGGCGTTCAAGTTGGGCCTCAGAAGCAGGCAAACCTCATAAGCTAAACACTATCTATGGATATAAGCCTACTATTGCAAGTACAATCCCAGCAAGCTATGGTAAAGATGGTGGAAGTAATGTAGATAGAACATCTGTACTAGATTTACTATGTTTAACTAAGTATAACACTACTGAAATGAGTAAGCCTATTGTTGTTAATGGTCCAAAAGAACTAACTAACGAAACTTTTAGTCAATTCCAAAACAGTGTATATTCATACTATGCTGTAAACTTTGTAAAATCATCTGCTGAATAAACTATAATTATTAGAGGGCTAGACTTTAATGTTTAGCCCTCTTTCTTTTTGTGTATCAATATTGCTATTTAAAAATTAACGATATTTTGTATTACTGCACACTATTTAAAGATTTTTAAATAAATTGTAAAAAAAGTGTTGACAATATCCATAAGATGTAGTATAATACAAATATAAAAGCTTAGAAGCACAATAGAGAGTTAGAACGGAAGAGATTATTCAATCAGATTCTAGTGGGTCGCTCCCACGAAAATCAAACTAAACTAGCTATTTAGGTAGATAATCTCCGAAGAGGGTTGCTAAGTGTTCTCCTTAATCGGAACTTAACTCTTGAAAATGTGGTACTTGTGAAAAAACAGTGGTTGACTGGCAAACAACCGTCAAGTTTTGCTCTTTTATATGGGTCAGTAGCTCAGTTGGTTAGAGCGCCCGGCTGTTAACCGGAAAGTCGTAAGTTCGAGTCTTACCTGACCCGCCAATTAATGAAAAGAAGATAAAGGAGAAAGAATGGTAAAATATGATTAAGTTAGTGGATATTGAATCTTATGTGCAACACGGTGTGCAATTCGGTACTTGTGAGTTGTGTATGCGTATTGGTGACTTAGAGGTTAGAGAATACATCTTTGAAGATAGTAAGACTGGCGAAAGAGAATCATTCGACGGTGGTTACTGGGACTATGGTGATTATGTTCAGTTCTTCGATACAGATATGGATGTTACTGAGGTTGCTCAGATAATTAAGGACGCTAAGATTAAGACTTTTGATGAGTTGAGAGAGCGTTACTTTAAGGAGTCTAAGTGTTATTATTACTAAAATACAGAGTTGTAGCATTTTAGTTACAACTCTAATATATGGCGCCATTGTAGAAAGGTTAGTACACAAGGTTTTCATCCTTGAAGTCTGGGTTCGAGTCCCAGTGGCGTCACCATCCCCCTTCAAAGTAGCTTACCTAATTAGACAAATGTTCGTCTAACAAAGTAAACTGCTTATTGATAGTTTTACTATCGACAAAGCGAACAGTAGTACAAGTATAGTATATATTTATTTACAAATATGATTCATAGCTGAGATTGTTATGGCTGTTCGCCAATTATATAGTCCGTTAGTTTAATGGTTAAAATGTCCGGCTGTCGACCGGATGACGAGGGTTCGATTCCCTTACGGACTGCCATTTTTTTACAACTAAATAGAGATATTACTAAAGCTTAAAAAGAAGGAAAGAGGTAAGTTATAATACTTATCCAAATGGTGGCATTATGAGAAAAAAGAGGTATGTTATCGTATTAGCAATTATTCTTATCTTCGCATTTATACCTGTGGGTGTATTTGCAGATGAAAATAAAGCTTTGGATGTTCAGCTAACAAAGTTAGAGTTACAGAACGATAAGGGAGAGACAATCACAGAAACATCTATTGGTAGTTCGTTCAAGTTATTTGCTAACTACACTATCAATGATACTATCCATACTGGAGATTACTTTGATATGGCTGTTCCTGAGCAGATTGATTTATCGTCAGCGTTTACAGATTATAACTTTACTCTGAATGATAGCGAAGGTGAGGCAATCGCACACGCTGTTGTCAAACCTAGCGAAACAGGTGGTGGAATCATTCACATTGTATTCAACGAAAAGATGGATGGTAAAGCTAACTTACAAGGAAACTTATTCTTCTATGCTAAAGGAAATGAAAAAGCTGTTAAGCTTGGAGAGGCTATACCAATCAGAGTTGTGCTAAACAATAACAATAAAAACAGCTATAATGTATCTCCGCCAGTTAAGTTTACTCATAACAAGCCTGTGTCTGGAACAGAAGTAATTGGCAAATGGGCTAACCCATCAAAGAGCAAAGATAGAGCTGATTGGAGAATTAGAATTAACAAGAGTGGTCAGAATCTACATAATGTTGTTATAACTGATAAGATTAAATCAGGCAATGGTGAATACTTACCTGAGTTTGAGCTACAGAAAGTTACTTTTGCTCCTGATGGAAACATTACTAACTACGGTGAAAAGATTGATATATCAAACAAAGTTAAGTATAACGAAGATAAGACATCTTTTACACTAGAACTTGGTGAGATTGGAACTCAAGGTTACTTACTATCTTATGCAACTACTGTAAACGATGAGGACCCAATACAGAATAACTCAGCAGAACTAAGAGCAGACACTATCGCTCCGGGCAAGACTGCTGGTGTATGGATATACAAGGCAGCTGGTGGTGGCTTAAATACAGAGATTAACGGTAAGTTAAGAATTAGAAAAGTCGATTCAGAAACAGGCAAAGGACTTGCTGGAGCTAGATTTAAGGTGACTAAAGGCGATAAGAGCTTTGAGCTTACATCTAATGATAAGGGAATCGCATTATCAGATAGTCTAGAGCTTGGTGAGTATAACATCACTGAGATAACTGCTCCTGAGGGATACAAAGCAACTGATGAAGTATTTACAGTGAATGTAACAAACGATGGTGGAGTACTTACTATCAAGAATACTAAAGAGAAGAAAGAGGAGCCTAAGAAACCTGAGGAGCCTAGTAAGCCAGAACCTAAGAAACCTGAGCCTAGCAAGCCTGTAGAACCAAATAAACCAGTAGAACCTAACAAGCCTGCAGAGCCAAACAAGCCTGAGGAACCTAGCAAGCCTGAGCCTAAGAAACCTGATGTTCCAAATGTAGAGCAACCTAAGAAACCTGAGGAACCTAAGAATACTGAAACTCCAAAGGTTGAAGAACCTAAGAAGGATACTCCTGAGATAAAGAAACCGGAGCCTCCAAAACCAGTAGAACATAGCACTCCTGTTTTACCTAATACAGATAAAAACAGCACACAGAAAGAACAGACACAACAAGTAGTAAAAAAGGATGTACCTAATACAGGTGATAAAGACGATATTGTTTTTTACAGTATGTTACTAATGTTCACAACTGCTATGATTGTACGATTCAAAAAGAAGAATAACTAGTAAAGTATCTTTAGATAGCTAAGATGATAAAATCTTAAAAGTCTTAGCTATCTAGATTTTTTAAAAAGTACTTGACATTATAGTCCAAGTACGGTAAAATAGAATTAAAGAAAGTTCACTTACAGCAATACTTAAAATAATCTGATTTTGAAATATCTGAATATGAGTGTGTGAACTGTTTAATATGCGCCTTTAACTCAGTTGGCAGAGTAACGGGCTTTTAACCCGTGAGTCGTGGGTTCGAGTCCCACAGGGCGCACCAAAATATTTTTAAAAAAGTTCTTGACAGAGTCTTTAAACTCTGATATAATACTATTATAATTAAAAAGAAAGTTCACTTACAGCAATATTCTTAAAGGAATCCGATTGTTTGAGTATCAGATATAAGCGTGTGAACTGATATATGTGGGTATAGTGTAATGGCTTAGCACTCTTGTCTTCCAAACAAGCATTAGGGGTTCGAGTCCCCTTACCCGCTCCAAAATGTGCCAGTGTAGTTTAACGGTAAAATAGGTGTTTTGTAATCATCGGTTGGGAGTTCGACTCTCTTCGCTGGCCCCAAGAGAGTTCTGATTAGTTTATGGTAAAATAGTTCCCTTTTGTGTGGAACAGAGGATAGTTCGAATCTATCAATCAGACAGAATCAGATAGTTAAGTTAGCTATAAAATGGTGAGAGTATACGAGTATCGGCTTGTAGAAACCTTAACTATCCTCTGAATCTCTCTATACAATATGCGGTCGTGGATGGAATGGCAGACACGGTAGTCTTAGAAACTACTGCCGAGAGGCGTACAGGTTCGAGTCCTGTCGGCCGCACCAAAACTTAGTTAATTATGTGAGAATAGTCTAATTTGGTTATGACGCTGGCTTGCCAAGTCAGAGATTGCGGGTTCGAACCCCGTTTCTTGCTCCATAGAGAAGGCTAATCGTAGTTCGCTTAGAAGGACTTGGGTGCCCGACGAGGACCCACATACAGGTGAAAGTCCTGTCGTTAGGTCAGAGTTTTTAAATAGTTAAGTAGTCTTGATTGTTTGATAGAAACCTTAACTGCCTCTGTCAATTCTCTAATATATGCCAGCGTAGTTGTAAGTAGTAAAACATTCACTTTTACGGCTTTAAGTGAAAGTTAGAGGTGCAATTCCTCTCGCTCGCCCAAATCAAAATATAATCTATGCGGTTGTGATGGAATGGCAGACATAGAGGACTTAAAATCCTCTGCCGAGAGGCGTGCGGGTTCGAGTCCCGCTGGCCGCACCAAAATACAGATTTTTAAATATGCTGGGGTAGTTCAACGGTAGAACAGGCGTTTAGTAATCGTCAAATGAGAGTTCGATTCTCTCTCGGCCCACCATATATAAAGATATTAGTTATCTTAAATAAGTTATCTTCGGAGGATAGTCTAACTGGTAAGACACCGGACTGTAAATCCGGCGCTTTATGGCTTACAGGTTCGAGTCCTGTTCCTCCGACCAAATAAATGATATTAAAACAAAACTAAGAAAAAGGAGACAAAACTATGTTTACTATGTTTAATTCAAACAACAGAATAAACTCAGTACAGATTAGCTGGCCAGTATGTGTTAAGCCTAGTCATAGATTTGTGCGCCATAAAACCGAATATAAACAGTATACTAAGAGTAGGATGGTAATAGATTGTCCTACTCGGTAAAAGATATAGATTCAAATGATTAATCAGTAAAGGTCTTTAGTAAACTGTTCAAAGTTCGCTAAGGACCTTTTCTTATTGGGAGATAGTGTAATCGGTAGCACGCTGGTTTCTGATACCAGAGATATGAGTTCGAACCTTGTTCTCTCAGCCAAATATGACCCGTTCGTCCAATGGATAAGACAATAGACTTCTAATCTATCAATCTGAGTTCGAGTCTCAGGCGGGTCACCAAAAACTTTTTAAAAAGTGCTTGACATTATGATTTATCATTGTTATACTAATAGTGTACTAAGAAATATTTATGGAGGGTTGTCAGAGTCTGGCTTATCGTACCGGTCTTGAAAACCGGAGCTCCGAAAGGGGTCGTGGGTTCGAATCCCACACCCTCCTCCAAAAAACTATCTCTTATACTATGATGGGGGATAATACAACGGTCAGTATACTGGACTTTGACTCCAGTTATGTGAGTTCGATTCTCACTCCCCTAGCCAAATCAATGTTAAGAAAGTAAAGGTGATGAAATGAGTAAGTTTGTAATATGGAGTTTTTCAAAAGCTTCTGTAACAGTATTAGAAAGACTTGAAGATTCAGGATACAAAGCTTACTTAGTAGGTGGCTGTCTTAGAGATATGATGATGGGCAGAGAGCCTCACGATTTTGACATCGCTACATCGGCTGAACCTGAGACAGTTATGAGTATATTCAGTGATTTTAAGGTAATTCCTACAGGAATCAAACACGGAACTGTAACTGTAATGATTGATGGTAAGCCTATTGAGATTACTACTTTTAGAAAAGACTCAGATTACTCAGATGGTAGACGACCTGATAGTATCACTTTTACTGATAAGGTTGAAGATGATTTAAGCCGTAGAGATTTCACAATCAACGCAATGGCTTTCGGACTAGTTGGAGAGATTGTTGACCCATTCGGTGGCAAGTCAGATATTAAATCAAGAGTTATCAAAACTGTAGGTAGTGCAGAGGAAAGATTCTCAGAAGATGGACTAAGAATACTAAGAGCTATTAGATTCGCTAGTGTACTTGGCTTCACTATTGAAAGGGAAACAAAAGAGGTAATCCACAAGCTAAGCAGAATGTTAGACAAAGTAAGCTTTGAGAGAGTTTTCTCAGAAATGAGTAAGATTATCCTATCTGAAAAGCCTAGCGTACAGTTTAGAGAGTTTAAAGATGTTTTTAGCAGGGTTGCTACTGAACTTGCTGAAATCAAAGATTTTGAGCATACACTAGAAACTCTTGATAGAGTAGAACCTGAGCTTGCACTCAGATTTACAGTTCTACTACATACTCTTGGAGAAGAGCAAGCTGAATCTGTTCTCAGAAAGCTAAAGAGCGATGGTGTAACTATCCAGAAAGTAACTAAGCTTGTTAGATTCTTTGATACTGATATAGACAGCTCAAAGGTTGCTATTAAAAAGCTTATGAGTGAAATGGGAGAATCAGACTTTTTCTCACTTATCAAATTGAAGATTGCAGATGAGCCTGAGAAAACTGTTGAGCTAGAAAAAGCTAAGCAGATTGCTGAAAGAGTAATCGCTGATAAAGAGTGTTTTAAGCTAAAAGATATGGTTGTTAAAGGTGACGACTTGATTAAGTTAGGAATGGCAATGGGCCCTGAGATTGGTAAGACTTTGAATATGTTACTTGATAAAGTAATCTCAGAAGAGGTTGCTAACGATAAAGATTCGCTAATGCAGATTATTAGATAATTACATAGGGATAGGTTAACAGCTTATCTCTATGAGTATGGGGAGATACTCAAATTGGTTAAGAGGCTGGCCTGCTAAGTCAGTAGCACTCGTAAGGGTGGTGTGGGTTCGAACCCCACTCTCTCCGCCAATTAAGATAACTTAATAAGCATACTATGGCGGTATAGTCCAGTGGCTCAAGACGGTGGACTGCAAATCCACTCATCTCAGTTCGATTCTGAGTACCGCCTCCAAAAATAAACAATATAGATATAGGAGTGTAGTTTAATGGCTAAAACAACGGTCTCCAAAACCGTAAGATGTGAGTTCGAATCTTACTGCTCCTGCCAATTTATTTTAAATAGTTGTTTACAACACAATCGTAATGTGTTATAATCTTACTAATTCATCGAAAGTGATTAATTTGATGAATTACCCGGCGCTTAATCATTAGGAAGTCAGCTAGTTTAATCAACTACGCTGTACTGAGGACAGGCAGAAACCTCTAAGCGCCAACTTATCGGGGTATAGCTCAGTTTGACAGAGCGTCCGGTTTGGGACCGGAAGGCCGTAGGTTTGAGTCCTACTATCCCGACCAACACACAATCACAGATAGCTCTAGGAGGCTCCGGATTCGCCCCTAATCGTTTTTTACATCAAAGTCGATATATTTATCGTCTAAGAATAAAAATCGTTACCCGGCGAAATCTAAGCGTTCCAGAGCCATTATGCCTTCTTAGTTCAACGGGAGAACACTTGTCTTACAAACAAGGAGTCGTAGGTTCAACTCCTACAGAGGGTACCAAACGCTACTACCATTGTGTAGCTAGCGCCCACCAGACGACTTACTCAGTTGACTGGTTTTGAAGGTCGATTTTGTCTAAGACCTAGAATAGCAAGCATAGAACAGGATACTGTAGGCACTAAGTACTGAAAGTATCAAGATAGAGTGGAAGCCTCTCTTGTAGTCAGGTTTGAACTATAAGTAGTTTAAAGTAGAAGCATTGACGACAAATATAGTATGCTCCCTTGCTATTCTGAATATTTTTATAAGACACTAATTTGGACCATTAACTCAGCGGTCAGAGTAGTCGGCTCATAACCGAAAAGTCCTGTGTTCAAATCACAGATGGTCCACCATTCATAGAATTAAATACCTATGCTATGTATAAACTTGATAAACTTGTATGTAGAACAACATAGATACTAGACTTTGCCTATTTGGTTTTGCTAATAAAACTCAAAGTCTAAGAAGATTCGAAAGAGGCTGATTTAACAAATCAGAGTTATCACTCTTATCAAGTGATAGTTGCATAAACTAGTTATCTCAAGGGATAGCTTAGTCGATGTCATATCTTACGCTTATATTTTATGGGTATATAGTTCAACGGTAGAACGGCTGGCTGTTAACCAGTTAATCTAAGTTCGATTCTTAGTGTACCCGCCATATGCTTTGGTAACTCAAATGGTAGAGTGCTAGTGTGAAGTACTAGAGGTTGCAGGTTCGAGTCCTGCCTGAAGCACCAAAAGTGTTTAGATAGCTTAATAAAGGTAAAGCAGGGACTCAAAGTCCCCAATTCTTGGTTCGAGTCCAAGTCTAAACACGGGTTCTCATCAAGCCCAAGAAAGCTAAATAGTAGACATAAAACATAGTCTTGTGAAAAAGCTAGATATAGGTGGAAACCCTGTTGTATCATAGTAGATACATAGTTTAAGTAGAAGCTTTGATGATGATATAAAAAGCTCCTCTACTATTCAGCTTTCAGTTATCTTAAATATGGGTCATTAACTCAGTTGGTAGAGTACTCGACTCTTAATCGAGGTGTCTAGGGTTCGAACCCCTAATGACCCACCAAAATTATAAAAGTATCTAGTTTCTATGAAAGGAATGTGTTATGCTTGACTATAAAGGAGTTAAGGTTAAAGCTGATAGAAAGTGTGCTGATTGTGGGAAGACTATAAAGAAAGGTAATTTTGCTGGACAGCAAGCGTCAAATATTACGGCAGACATTGGTGCTGTGATAGATGTATGAGAATTATGATGGAAGAGGAATATGACGAAGAATTAGCTTTAATAGAGGAAGAGGTCACAGATATTTGTTATTGGAATTAGCTATAAAATTATGGGTCGGTATAGTCAACTGGCAAGACGGTTCGGTTCATACCCGGAAGGTTTCAGGTTCGAGTCCTGAGCGACCCACCATAAGGGTTATTAGCTTAATTGGATAAAGCAGCCGGCTACGAACCGGAAGATTAAGGGTTCGAGTCCTTTATAACCCGCCATAGATAACTTTTAGACAGCTCAATATGGTGGATATAGTTTAGTGGTAAAACGGGAGGTTGTGGCCCTCTTATCGTGAGTTCAATTCTCGCTATCCACCCCAAAACATTTTATAAAATAACACTTGACAAACAGTATTTATTGTGATATATTAAACATACTATAATACAAATAAAAATACTGAGCATTATGAGGGAAGCTTATTTTATTACAGATACTCTCCTCATAGTGTATATAAAAACTTAATATGGGCTTGTAGTTCAGTTGGTTAGAATATCCGTCTGATAAGCGGAAGGTCGTAAGTTCAAGTCTTACCGGGCCCACCAAACATTTTGTGAGTTTACTTTTAAGCAAGCTCCTTTTTTATATGGTAAAATATATGTATATACTTAGTTTAAAAGGAGAGAATCAAATGAGAAAGACTGTAATAGTAAATCTATATGGAGCCCCTGGTGCTGGTAAATCAACAGGTTCAGCATACATCTTTGGACAATTAAAGATGAACAATATAAGTGTTGAACTAGTAAGAGAGTTTGTTAAAGACAAGATTTACGAAAAATCAGAAGGTGTGTTTAACGACCAAGTATATATACTAGGCAAGCAACACTTTAGACAAACAAATGTTAAAGGGAATGTAGATGTAATAATTACAGATTGTCCTTTAATCATTCAAGCGTACTATACAGATAAATATAAGTTTCCTTATGCAGATGAGCTAAGGCAGTTAGTTCTCAAGTTATACTCATTAGAGAATAATATTAACTACTTTGTAAACAGAGATAAGCCTTACAATCCTGATGGTAGATTCCAGACTGAGGCAGATTCAGATTCAATCTCAGGCAATCTGAAAGAATACTTAGATAACTTGGGTGTAGAATACAAAGAAATAAACGGTAATATTACTGATTATGATTCTGTAGTTGCAGATATTATAAAAATAGTGAGAGGAACTAATGAAGAAAACTATAGTGGTTAACTTGTGTGGAGCCCCGGGTGCTGGCAAGTCAACAGGTTCAGCATACATATTCTCTATGCTTAAGATGGCAGGAGTTAATACTGAGTTAGTTACAGAGTTCGCTAAGGATAAGATTTACGAAGGCTCTAGAGGAACCTTTGAAAATCAAACATATATATTTGGTGAGCAATACTTTAAAATGACTATCCTTAAGGATGTAGATGTAATAGTTACGGATGCTCCTCTAATACTATTGTCTTACTATTCAAAGAAGAACGGATTTTCTTATACTAGCGAACTAGAGCAACTTGTATTGAGTGTTTTACCATTAGTTGATAATGTTAATTACTTTATTAACAGGTGTGTGCCTTATGATACTAGAGGGAGATTCCAAACAGAGGAAGAAGCAGATATAATGGCAGGTGAAATGAAAGATTATCTAAATAATCTGAATATTGAATATAAAGAGCTTGATGGAACTAAAGAGAACTATGACTTAATCGTTAATGAGATATTAGAAAAACTAAAGGAAAAGTAAATGGGAAAGTTAAAAGAGATTATACTTAATGGCTACAACACTTTTGATGAAGCTGTTAAAGACTCTCAGTACACTAGCAAAACAGAAGCTATATTACACATCTTGAATAAAGAAAACTGTTTTATATCGGGTCCTGCAGGTTCAGGTAAAACATATTTAATAGAAATGCTTAAAAAGGCTTATAAAGCTATGGGTAAAAGCGTTAATATTGTGGTTACAAGTACAACAGGATTATCAGCAGTTAGTATAGGTGGTATCACGATTCATAAATACATCGGACTATCAGGCGACCTAACTTATGAGCAAGCTGAACAGATAGGCGGAATTAAGTATGGAAGATGGGCTAAGTGCAATGAGCAAATCAGAGATACAGATATACTGATAATTGACGAAATAAGTATGTTATCAGAAAGACACTTTGATTTTTTATATAAAAGGCTTAAATCACTAAACAAGCTAAAGGATATCCAAGTTATAGTGCTAGGTGATTTTTCTCAGTTACCTCCTGTTAATACTAGCAAAGATTCTAAAGATAAAGATATGTCTAACTTGTGCTATGATACACCAGCTTGGAAAAAACTCAACTTTAAGGATATATACTTAGACAAGATATACAGAACAGAAGATGAAAGATTACTAGAGATGTTAGACTTACTATCAACAGGCGATGAATATGTATTAGGTGCATTAGATATAGCAGAAACGATAAACTCAAGAACAGATAGTACAGCTCCTGATGGATATGCAGTTTTGATGAGTACAAATCGAGCAGTAACGCAGTACAACGAGCGTAAGCAGAAAGAGAATCCTAAGAGGCTACATAGCTTTAAGACTACTTATGGTAGAGGCATACCTAAGAAGGATAGCGAAGATTTTGCTAGAGAATGTGGTATTGAAGATTCACTCAGCTTAAAAGATGGCGATACAGTTATGATTACATCTAATCAGACAACTTGTGATGTGCCTGCTGGAGCTCCAATACTACAAAATGGTACAATAGGAACATTACAGATAACTCCTTCAGGTATAGTTAGTTTAAAGACAGATGATGGACTATATAAGAATATTAAGCCTATTTCATTTAAGAAAGAAGAACACAACAAAGTATTACAGGAAGATGGCACAACAACAATAGAAACAAAAGTAACAGCAAGCTTTTCTCAGTTGCCTATTAAACTAGCTTATGCTATCTCAATACACAAATCACAAGGTCAAACATTCTCAAAAGTCGCAATAGACTTTAATAGTATGTGGATGCCTAACTTATCTTATGTTGCATTATCAAGATGTAAAACATTAGATGGAATCATCATACTAAACAAGAAATCTTACAGTCTAACAACTAATACTTTTAGAATGAGTGATGAATCTATTGAGATAAAGCGTTTAATCAAACAAAATGCTTTAGATATGAGAGAAAATGACTCTGAGTATATTTCTAATTTATTTGAAGATTTAATCGCAGGGAAAGAGATTACTAAGAGAGAGGAACCTAAAGAGGACTTATTGAAAGTCAGCTTTGAAGTATTTGATAAGCTCTTAGATTCAATAGACTTTGATACATTGCTTATTGATGTAGATAAAGAAGTAGACAGTATATTTTGTGATATAGAAGGCACAATAAGTGTAGAGGTTGAAAAAGATATAGACTACAAAGAAATACTCAGAAAGATTTTAGTAAACTTGGATAGTGAATCTTTAGAAACCTTAAAACACTGTATAGATTGTATTAGAGTAGGTAAATATAGTGATTAAATAGCTTACTTTGTAAGGTGTTAGCTCATATATGGCTCCAGGAGGCTCCGGATTCGTCCCTAATCGTTTTTTATATGAAAGTCGATATATTTATCGTCTAGGAATAAAAATCGTTCCCCGGCGAAATCCAAGCGTTCCAGAGCCATATACTATTTTGAGCATACTTTTTAGATATATAACACACTCACGGTAAAATATATGTATATAAACATAATCTAATATAAAGGAGATATTAATGGCAACTAAAAAGAAAGAAGATGTACCTGTAGTTGATAAGCTACAAGCGTTTAAAGACGCCTTGAAGAAGGTCTCATCAGAAATCAAGAACGAGAATGTCTATGTGTTTGGAGATAAAGAAATCGAAAAAGTGCCAACTGTTAGTACAGGAAGCTTAGCACTAGATAACATACTCGGTGGAGGCGTAGCTAGAGGTAGAGTTATAGAGTTTTACGGTCCTGAAGCAAGTGGTAAAACATCTATTGCTATGACTGTTCTATCTAACTTTCAGAAGCTTGGTGGTACAGGTGTACTGATAGACTGTGAGCAGGCAGCCGACTTAAACTACTTTAAAAAGCTAGGTGTAGATGTTGAGAAGCTAGGATACTCTCAGGCTATCATTGCAGAAGATGTACTCAATATGGTAAGACAGCTATGTAACAGTGGAGCAGTAGATATAATCGTTATAGATTCGATTCCATCTATGATTCCTAGAGCAGAGTTGGCTGATGATGCTTTAGATAAGGCTTCTGTGGCTACAACAGCTAGACTGATGAGTAAAGGACTAAGATACATCATCAAGGCTGCTAGTGATAATAATTGTACAGTTATATTCCTAAATCAGATTCGTTCTAATGTAGGTGTGATGTACGGTCCTCAAACATCACAGCCGGGAGGTAATGCTCTTAAGTTCTTCGCTACACAACGAGTTGAAATCAAGCGTAGAGATAAGATTGAAGAAGGCGGAGAGATTATCGGTAATAAGATAGCTATGAAGTGCATTAAAAATAAGATTGCTCCACCTTTTGGAGAATGTTCATCTGTACTTACATTCAATAGAGGAATCAATCAGAACGCTGAGATTATGGACCTAGGGCTAGATTTAGAAGTAATCTACAAAGAGGGAGCTGGCACTACATACTTTTGTAATATTGACGAAGATATTGATATTAGTGGCTTCGGTGCAACAAGAGTTGAAGATGACCCAACAAAGGTTAAGATTGCTATAGGTAAAGCTAAAGTAGTTCAAGAGATTGAAGCTAACGAGAACCTAGCTAAAGAGCTATCTAAACAGCTTGTTCAAAAGCTCAATGAGAAGAATCACGGCTAGAAAATAAAAGCTCTCTTAGTAGAGCTTTTTGCTATTTGACTTTTTAATTTTTCTGTGATATAATACTTATATAGTTGAATATTCGGAAGATGAGATAAGGAGATTTTATAATGAAACTAAGAAAACTATTTGCCGTAGGGCTTGCAGTTGTGATGTGTATTACATCTATTACAGCCTGCTCAATCGGTAAAACATCTAAAGAAGATACTAAAATCGGTGATGAATCATTCGTGTATGTTAAAGATTCAACATTCATCGTAAAAGATGGTAAGCTAGTAAAACAGGCTAAGAATCTAAAGCAGTCAGAGATTGTTGATTGGTATATGGACCCATATTGCCCATCTTGTGTAAAGCTAGACGAGATTATCGCCCCTAAGGCTGATGAGTTATCTAAGAAGATGGCTATAAGATACCACGCTATGGGGTTCCTATCAGCAAAGACAGTTGATGATTATTCAAACAGAGCTTCCGCATTTATACTCTCAGTTGCAGAAACTAATCCTAAGTTAGCTGTTAAGTTCTTACACGAGATTATGTCAGATAAGTTTAAGCCTGAAAGTGGCAAGGGAATTAAGACACCTGATAGCAGATTTAGAGAAGCATTTAAGAATGTGGGCGGAACAGACGCTCAGTGGGAAGAAGTACTAAAGGTACATCCAGCTATGCTAGAGATGGTAAAGACTCAGACAGCTAAAGCATTTAATGATGAGAAGTTGCTAAGTAAGGCTCCTGAAGGAAGATTGACTGTACCATTTATCGTTGTGGGAGATAGTGAGAAAGCTCTTAACTTTTTAGATACAGTAGACGCAGAAACATTCGTACTAGATAGCGTAAATGCTTACCTTCTAAGCAAATCAGCAGTTACAAAGACTACTGATAAGGCTCCTACAGTTAGTGATGTAGAAACATCAAAATAATTATTAATACAAATAGGCGTGACCGATAAGGTTACGCTTATTTTTTATGGTAAAATATAAATATAATAATTAAGGAGAATACATAGTGATGAAAAAAGTACTTATAGTTGGAGCAGGTTTATCAGGCTCATATATAGCAAGACAATTAGCAGACTTAGGCTGTAAAGTAGAAATCATAGAACAGAGAGCAACAGTAGGTGGTAATCTTTACGATGAAGTAGATACATTAACAGGTTGCACTGTTCACAAATATGGACCTCATATTTTTCATACATCAGACGCTAAGTTATGGAAGTTTGTTAATAAGTTTGCTGAGTTCGAACCTTTTAAGCTAACAACAGATGTATACTTTCCAAAGGAAATGAAATATATTAAAGGACCTTTTAATTTTGCTACAATCGACAGTTTGTATGCTCCTGAGAAGGCTGAGAGAATCAAAGCTAAAATGCTAGAATACTTTAATCTTTATAACGACAGTATATCTGATAAATATAAGACTGTATCTATTGTTGATTTATTAAGTTGTGAAGATGATGAGATAAGAGGCTTTGCAGAAGTACTATGGGAGAACGACTATAAGTTGTACACATCAAAGCAATGGGGGATACCTGCTGATGAAGTAGACAAGAGTATACTACATAGAGTTCCTTTTTATATGAGTTATTGGGACGGCATATTCAACGATGATTTTATAGGTGTGCCTATATCTTATAATATATTCTTTGCTAATCTTCTAACTCATAAGAATATTCAGATAACTTGTAATACAAATGCTAAAGAACATCTAACATTTAAAGATGGTAAGCCTTTTTACAAGAATGAAGAAGTAATCTTAGTATGGACAGGGGCTATTGATGAATTATTCGACTATAAATATGGAGAGCTGTCTTATAGAACACTTGATTTTAAGTATTCTTATGCTCCACATACGCACGCCGAATTGGGAGATTCTTGCTCAACAATCTTGCCTGACCCTAAGTACAAGTTTACTAGAATAACTAATTTTGGTAGACTACCTATACAGAATCACTTAGATTTAGATGTACTTTGCTATGAATATCCTAAGCAGTTTAAAGTAGGCTCAGACAATGAAAGGTTCTATCCTATTAACTCTAAGAAAGATAAGGAAATCTACAGTAAGTATGAAGAACTACTAGAAGATTTAGATAATACTTACTTATGTGGTAGACTAGCTCAATATAAATACTATGATATGGACAAGGCAATCATAGCTTCTGAATCTGTACTAAAAGATATAATTATTAAAGAGTTAAAGAGTATAGCTGATAGAGATTTAATTAAGTCAATAGGAGTAAATTATTAATGAACGGAAACTCAACAAAGAAATATAATGCAGAGTTCATTGAAAGAGAGTTTATTAAATCTGTATTAATGCAGGTAGATATAATTCCTGAGGTTACACAGATTGTTAATCTAGATGATTTTTCAGTAGAGTTATACAAGTCTTTCTATAAAGCAATCTTAGAGCTATACTCAACAGATACAAAGATAACTAAAGTGAGTATCTTCAAAACAATGGAAGCTCAAGGCAGTTCTTATAAGCCAGAAGATTTAAGTATATTCTATGAAGAGGCTCCATTGGAGCATCCTATTGATTTAGCACAGCAAGTTAGAATGTTCTCAGTAGAAAGGTCTTTTGGTTCAATAACATCAAAGGCTGTTAAGACTATTAAAAAAGGTGGAGATACCTTAACAGAGATGGTTAGAGCTAAAGAGGAAATTGAGTCACTTTCAGAAAGACTTGTTGAAGATTCTAGCGAAACTTATGAGGAATCTATAGATAACGCTTTTGAAACTTTCCTTAGTGATGATTCAGAAATTATTAATGCTATACCTACGCCGTACCCAACACTGAACAACTTTTTAGGTGGAGGACTGAAACCTCAGAAACTATACACAGTTTGTGCTAGAACAGGTATAGGAAAGACAGTTCTAGCAACTCAGTGTGCGGCCGAAGCGTGTGCTAAAGGCAAAAGCGTACTTTTCTTTTCACTAGAAATGCCTAAAGAAGAACTCTATCAGAGAATCGCAGCCTGCTATGGAAATATTTGTCTTAGACATATGGAGCCCGGTGCGTACAGAACTAATGATGTAAGACAGCGTATTGAAGATACAAAGTTAGCTATGAAAAGCTGGCACTTAGATGTTAGAGATGAATCAGACATCACAATGGAACATATTAATGCAATATGCCAACAGAAAGCTCAGTCCTCTATAGGAGTTGACTTAATCATAATTGACTATTTAGGACTTATATCCACAAAAGGAATGAGAAAGTCTAATAGGCAAGAGATTGTTGCTGAAATATCTAGAGGTTGTAAGCTACTATCAAGAAAAGTAGGTTGCTCCGTAATGGTGCTTGCTCAGTTAAACAGAGAATCAAAAGACGACGCTGAGGATAGAATACCTACAAAAGCAGACATTAAAGAGTCAGGTGCAATCGCCTCTGACTCAGATGTTGTGCTAGTTATACATAGAAAGACTAACGATGATTCAACAGACCCAAAAGGACTAATTATACTAGATAAGCATAGAGGCGGTCCTTCTGATAAAAAGATACAAGTAAGATGTGTACTTGAAAAGAATATTTTTCAAGATATTAAAGGTTCTGTAGAGGAAGAATCTTCTGAAAATACAAATAGCGATACTACATCAGAGTGGGCTAATCCTAATGATGTTGTTGAATCTGATTTTTCAGATAACTTTGACGATGATTTTGAATCAGATAATTTAAGTGACTGGTTTGGTGATGATAATGACTGATACACTATTTGAGATTGTTACAGAAGATTACATAGAAGATTTAAACAAAGAGTGGTTAAATAACTTTTTTAGCAAACCTTTTATATGGCTGAATCAAGAGTATTTATTCTCCTGTGTAAAGGGAGTAAATGACTACAACAGAGATGGAGCCTTAGGAGTATTTGGCAGACAGCTTAAAAACTTTTATGATTACTTTATCGTTGAAACAGGTATGGTAACAGAAGATGAGCTAGCTAATGTAATTAAAATAATGATTTATGAGAAAATCTTCCTAACAAGAGAGAATGTAGAAAAAGTTATTAGACATATAGAGCAAGGTTTCTACAGAGAATATATTGATGGAGAAGAAGCTAAGCTTGAAGAAAATGTGAGCCTTGATGAAATAAGTGTTACACAACAGATTATAGATGATGTAGATTGGGGGGACTTGTAATAATGAGATACAAAGAAGTAATAGACAAAGATGTTAGAGAATCAAGAATCGTTGACAACCTTAATACTTGGGAAATCTCAATGACAAAGTACCCTAACATTAAATATAATCCCTCTGTGGCTAAGATGATTAAGACTGTTACTGATACAGATGGAGCAATTAGATTAATCATAAATAAAAGTACTCCTACACAAAACGAGAAAAAAGCATATATTATAGCAAAGCATTTAATTAATGCAGGGATTAGTCCATCTAATGTATGTATAACGAACATTGAAGATTGTTATTTGAGTGTAAGAGGTTTTGGAGATAACGCTGCCATTAAAGACAAGATTTTCAGAAGCTCTAACAGATTAATCATCATAGAAAATATGAGAGAGATAAGACAGACTGATGTAAAAGATAATGTGTATTCTTTTTGGCAAGAGTTTTGGGCTTATTGTAGAAAGAACAGAAATCTCAATGTATTGTTATGCTTTGATGTATCAGAAAAAGATTGGTATCCGAGAGAAGTTGCTAAAGCTCCACATAAAGAGTTGCACTTTAGATACCTATAATGGTAAAATAATATAAAGGAGATTTATATGGCACTAAAAAATATTAAAAAAGCTATCATATTAGCTGGTGGCAAAGGTACTAGACTTTCTGAGTATACATCAGAGATACCTAAGCCGATGATTAAAGTTGGGCCTTACCCAATTATGATACATATTATGAGAAAGCTCCAAAGAGATGGAGTTGACTCATTCTATATTTGTGGTGGCTACCTAATTGATAAAATAAGAACATATCTACTAGCAAATGCAATAGAGATTGAAGAAGTAACTCCAGATAAGTTATCTGTTAAACTCTCAACAAGGGTACTACCGAATGCGACAGTACATTTAATAGATACGAGTATAACAAGTGGTACAGCTATGAGAATCAAAGCTGTTAAGTCGTATGTAGATGATGGTCCATTTATTATAACATACGGAGACGGCTTATCAGATGTTGATGTTGCAAATGTAGAAGAACAACTAAGAGCTGACAAAGTTATCTCAATCTGTGCAGTTCCATACACTGAAAGATTCGGACTTATGAAAGTTGAAGAAAATGGTGATGTAACAGAGTTTAGAGAAAAGCAGACATCAAAAACGCACTTTATAAATGGTGGATATATGTGTGCGAAACCTGAGTTGTTTGACTATATAAAAGATTCAGATTTTGATTTTTCTAAAGATACGCTAGAGAGTGATAAGCTACAAGGAAAAATCTCAGCATATATTCATAGAGGATATTGGAAAGCGATAGATTCAAAGAAAGATTTAGACGAAGCAGTTAAAGAGTATGAAGAAAGAGGAGAAATATAGCTAATGAAGATTACATTGAGTTGTAAAGAGTTTTTAGGCGTTGCTAATATTGTAGCAAAGTCTATTCAGTCAAAGGATGTTGGTGAGCAGACTACATCTATTAAGGTTGCAAACGGAAAGATGATTCTAACTCATTATAGTGGAACATCGCTCTTTAAGGGAACAGTAAACATTGTTGCAGTTGAAGGTCTTGAAGAAGGTGAAAGCAAAGAGTGGATTGTATCAGGTGTACAGCTAAAGGTTATTCTAAGTGTACTACAGGATAGCAATGATTTTGTATCATTCAATATTGATAGTGGAGATACGCAGTTTACTATTAGTTCTGGTACAAGCAATCTAAAGTTGCCTATTATTGAAGCATTGAGTAGAATACCTGAGGAACAGATTGAAGCTCTAGGAGAGGTCTCAGCAACAGTGTTCCTAGATACACTACAGAAACTATCTAAGATTGCTTCGGCAAGTCCACAGACTCAAGGCTCATCACTATCTTGTGTATATATAGCAGGGCAGGAAGATGAGTTAGTACTTATGGGTACAGACGCAGTTTGCTTGGCTGAGAAGAAGATTGTATTTGACTTAGTAGACAACCCGTTCTATACACTTATTAAGAGTCCTCAGGCTGTCCTACTTAACTCAAACACATTCTCAGCAGATGATATTGTAACACTATATCAGACGCCTAATATGTTTGGTTATATTGATAAGCTAGGAGTACTTTGCCTTGTATCAAAGACTGATGAAACTCCTCTAGAATATGAGCCTTTTAAAGCGATTGCTTCATCTGAGCAGTTTGTAGAAGTATCATCAGAACAGCTTAAGTTCGCAGTAGACAGTGTTTGTAAGCTAAGCAATGATAACTCAGATATTATCATTAAGCTAGATAACTCAAGAATGACAGTTGAGAACATTAAGAATGATATTATCGAAGTTCCTAACGAGAGCGTTATTTCAGATGATAGACTACTCTTAAACAGACACTCAACAATGTTACTTACAAGCTTACTATCTGATAAGATTAGACTATGCTGGAATCCTAATGCAGAGCGTAAGATTATACTTATACAGCTACTAAACGATAAAAAAGAAGTTGACGAGAGTTCATTCATAGTTATTACAACAAATAAAGAGAGAACAGAGTAAATGAGTTGGGTTATATTGATAATCTATCTTGTGATGTTCAGTATAATATTAATCGCCTCGCCAGTTAACTCTGACGAGGCTTTGTTGAATAAATACAAAGATAGAAAAAATGTATTATTACAAATAGTACTAAGATTTATTGTAATTACAATAATTACAGCGATTATAATTATTGTAAATTATTTTATAGGAAAAAATATTCAAAAAACTCTTGACATTCTATTGCCACTTATGATAATATTACAATCACAACTGGCGGTTGCACTTGTTACGGATGTGATTGCACATAGAATAGACAGAAATATAAGTAGGTTAGGCTACATATCTACAGTTCCCTTGTCAATATTGTATCTAAGTACATATAACATAGAGAACATAAGATATTTAGTCATACTGATTACAGCTATTGAAATTGTAACGCTGATATTATTCTTTGTAATAACTAGTATAGGTACAGCAGACTTTAGAATACTATTAGCAATTAATCCTATTTCAATCGCAATATTTTCTGAATATTTATGTTTTTCAATCGCTATTAACCTAATGGCTGCCGCTATCTATCAATTTGTAATTCAAAAGAAAGAAGGAAATAGAAAGTTGTCCGTTCCTATAGGACATATATTACTACTAACAATGCTTATACAGGTAGTATTGAAAGTAGTTATCTAAGAGGTGGCTAAAATGAAGAATATTAAGAAGCTATTTGCACTTGCTATGGCTTGTATGGTTATAGCAGTGCCTATGACTGTAAATGCAACAGATAAGGCAGATAAGATTAAGACAGTTAAGAGTGGTGAAATCAAGCTTACTCAGTTCACTAGAGAAGAAAGCGGAATCGGTAAGTATGTTGACAAGAACGAGATTGAGAACAAGGATTCAAAGTCTATCTATATGTCAACTAAGCTTGCTTCTACTCAGACAGACAGAGGTAATGTAGAGTATACTAGATTTGCTTTTATGAATCAGACTGGTAAAGACGCTATTGTTACAGTAGTTACTAAAACTCCTACTAAAAGCGTTATTTTCGGGACTGATTCAGATTTAGATAAGGACTCAATGAAGCCTATATACACATACTCACCTAATGGAGAAGATAAAGAATCAACTTATGTATTTAAGCTAAAGTCTACTCAGAATGGTGATGGCAAGATATGGGTAAGCAATTTTCTATATGATGGAACTCCTCTAAGCACTGAGAAGCCTGAAAGCTATGAGATTTATGTACAGTACAATACAAGTGAGCTTCCTACTATTCACAGCAGAGAAGATATAGTAAACTACCTAGACAAGAATACAGTTAAGTACACACTTACTAGGGATGTAAACACTAATGACTATCACGCTAGACTTATTGATGGTAGTAAGAAAGCAGACAAGAAGGTAGACACAGTTAAAAAGGCTCCTGAGAAGTCAAGCATATTTAAGAATAAACTATTTATTAGTGGAGTAGTAATTGTTGTTATAACAGGACTTGCACTGATTGTTATTAAACTAAAGAAGAAGTCAAAATAAGATTATTTGAAAGAGGGCTGAAAAGCTCTCTTTTTTATTTATATTAAACAAATCTTAATTACATATAGCTCTAGGAGGCTCCGGATTCGTCCCTAATCGTTTTTTATCTTAATCTTGATATATTTATCGTTTAGGAATAAAAATCGCTCACCGGTTAAATCCAAGCGTTCCAGAGCTATATCTGTTTTTCTATCTGTTTAGCTTCACTCTCTATAAATATAGACTGATTCAAAAATGCTGTGGATTCGATTTTGGGA
>FLRT01007287.1_pt1 | contig 95628 bp, 104 predicted proteins | sample 1497201 | NCBI WGS metagenome assembly FLRT01 (sample SAMEA4031755, study PRJEB14383) | metagenome | biome: human; feature: oral; material: saliva | place: Philippines | collected 2014 | reverse complement strand
ATCCAAAAACATAAAATGAAAATTTGACAAAATCCAAAATCTGTGATACGCACGCATATGTGGATATTTAAAGGAAATGTTTTTTATGTTTTCAAAATTTGACATTTTTTAAAATCTGATATATAATATAATAGGGAGATGATGATATGAATAGAAAATATAAAGAAAAAGACATTAAGAAAAGATGTTTAATAGGAAAATCTGCTCCTACAAAAAGTAAAGTAGATTTTAATAAGGCTAAATCTCTATATGAAAAGATTATTCATACTAGAGAATATTATATAGAAGTTTCCACTGTTAAAGAGTTTTGTGATGAACAAACTCTTAAAAGCACTAGACAAAGAAGAGAGAAAGATGGTTTAGGTAAATTTGTATATGGTAGGAATTTTATATATTCTGAAGAAGAGCATGAATATGTAGAAAAGAATATGTATGCAAGGAAGTATCTTAAATTAAAGGTCTATTGTGGCTATGACTATATTCCTCTAGTAGATATAGAAGATGGTATGTATAAATTAACCATTGTCAATATGGAGGATACTTTCGGCAATAATAATTGCGTAAGGTTGCTAAAAGATAGGGTATGGAAAGAAGCAATTAATGAGTGTACTATTAAAGTAGAGCCTTATAAGGATATAGAACAAACAGCTTGGAATGAATCTCGTTTATTTAGTAAGTGTGATGTTAAAAGGAATAGAAGTAAAAGAAACTCAGATTTAAAGAAAGAAAGAAGTTTAGAAGAAAAAGATATGGATAAGGTAGACACCAGTAAATGGAGTTATACAGATAGAGATTGGAGATGGTGACTCTAATGAAGATTATAAGGAATAAAGATAATGATAAACTTATAAGAAGAAGAAGTCAACTCAGGATAGATTTAAAAAGAGCAAAAAGTTTAGAAGATAAAGATATAGATAGAGTGGAGAAAGGAAAGTTATCGTACTGGAATCAGATAACATGGTGGAATGATGATTGAATTATACGGAAAATATGCTAATGCAAAGATATATACAGATAATTGTGAACAAGAGGCTCAAAGTCAGATTATGAATCTACTTAATCAGCCTTTCGCTAAGGATAGCTATCCTCGTTTTATGCCTGATGTTCATGCAGGTAAGGGATGTACAGTAGGAACTACTATGCGTATTACAGATAGAGTTTGCCCTAATTTAGTAGGAGTTGATATAGGCTGTGGAGTATTAGTTACTAAATTTGAGGCAGATGAATTAGACCTAGAGAAGTTAGACGAAATGCTACAAGGAAATCAGATAATCCCATCTGGCTTTAGCAGAAGAAATAAGTCTCATCCTTATACTAAGTTGGTGGATGTAAAGGAGCTGAAGTGCTTCTCACATATAGATTATAAGGGAGCTATGCTATCTTTAGGCTCATTGGGTGGTGGAAATCACTTTATTGAGATTAATAAGGATAGTGAAGGTGGTCTTTATTTAGTAGTTCATTCAGGTTCAAGACACTTAGGTTTAGAGGTATGCAAGTATTATCAATCGCTTGCAGAGAAAAATGAAATGGTTGTAGATGTTAATGCTATTATTGAGGAGTTAAAGGCTCAAGGTAGATATAGTGAGATAGAGGCAACAATTAAGAAGATTAAGGCAGAGAATCCTATAATACCTAGAGACCTTAGATGTGTTGCAGGTCAAGACTTTGAAGATTATTTACACGATATGAAGATAGTAACTCAATATGCAGAGCTTTCAAGACAAGCAATGGCAGATGAGATTATTAAATATATGGGATGGACTAAGGTTGATAGCTTCAGTTCTGTTCATAACTATATTGACGTAGATAATCGCATCATTCGTAAGGGAGCCATATCTGCTGAAGAGGGAAAGAAGTTGATTATCCCAATTTCAATGAAAGACGGCTCTATTATTGGGATTGGTAAGGGTAATCCAGACTGGAATTACTCAGCACCTCATGGAGCGGGAAGAGTCTTATCAAGAAGTAAGGCTAAGGAACTTTTAACTGTTGAGGAATTTGAAGAGTCTATGAAGGGTATTTACACAACTTGTGTCAGTACAAGCACTCTTGATGAATCACCAATGGCTTATAAGACGCTTGAGGAGATTCAAGGTTTAATAGGAGATACCGTAGATATAATTGATGTTATTAAGCCTATCTACAATTTCAAGGCAAACTAAGGTAATGATATGCAGAGATACGTAATTAAATTAACTTGGATTAAGGGCGACGAAGTTCTTAGCGATGAGTATATGTACTTTGAAGCCCCTAACCATTTAATCGGTAAAAGAGACCTTGAAAAGATACTTCAAATGGCTTTTGAGGACGAAGAACATACTCTTGAAATAGTTTCTGTTGAAACCTTGGACTAGAGTTAAATTTTTAATAAAATTTTTCTTCGTCAAAATTTGACTTTTGGTGAAAATGTAGTATAATATATATATGGTCAAAAGAATAAAAGTTTTAAATGAAAATTTTACGGCTTTGAAAATTTGACAATATTGAAAATCTATGTTATAATATTAATATAGTTTGGCAGGGAATGTCCGTAAGTCCAAACATTATCGGGGAGTATTAGCAGTGGTAGCTGGCTAGGTTCATGCCCTAGAGGTCATGAGTTCGAATCTCATCTCCCCAAAAGACACAAGATTATGTACTTCCACGCAGTGTGTCTTGGGTAATTCTAAAACATAATCAGTTTATAAAAGGTAATGAAAATGGGAACTATTTACAAGATTACCAATAAAACAAATGGTAAAATCTATATTGGACAAACTAAGAAAACTTTGGAAATAAGATGGAAACGACATTTACTTGATTGTACAAAATTTCCAAATAGAAAACTTTATAAGGATATTTTGTCATATGGAGCTGATAACTTCTTAATCGAACCGATTGAAAAAGTTGAGGATGCTATTTTAGATACAAGAGAATCTTATTGGATACAACATTATAACTCACATATTCACGGATATAACGAGACTATGGGTGGACAAGGTAAGCAAATATATGATTATAATCATATTGCTCAGCTTATTTTAGAAAAAGAAACCTATCAAGAAGTTGCTGATGAGGTTGGATGTTGTGTGGGTACTGTAAGTTTTGTTGGTAAGAAATATAATCTAAAGCATAAGCCTCGAAATAATTTTGTTAGTTTAAGCAAATCAGTAATGCAGTATGATACAAAAGGTAACTATATACAGAGTTTCAATTCTTACACTGACGCAGCCCATTGGCTAGAGGATAACTGTTATGTATCAGGGTCTTTAAATGGAGTAGCCTCCCATATTGGAGAGGTATGCACTGGGAGACGAAAGACGGCTTATGGATTTATTTGGAAAAGAGAATAATATCCCAACCATGCTCGCTTAATTCAGTTGGGAGAAGGCTTCCCTTACAAGGAAGAGGTCATAGGTTCAAGTCCTATAGCGAGTACCATGGGTCAGTAGCTTAAATGGTGAAGCATTTGACCGTTAATCAAAAGAGTATAGGTTCGAGTCCTACCTCTCCGACCATGTAGAGATAGTTCAATTGGTTAGAATATCGGCTTGCCAAGTCGAAGGTTGCGAGTTCAAGTCTCGTTCTCTACTCCAAAACCATACGAGGAATGAGTATATTATGTAGCTTAATGGAAAAGTTTTTGCGTCGGTACTTGTGAGAGTTAGTCGCTCACTACCCAAGAAAGGACTTTATCGAGTATCGAATTAAATAAACAGATGCGACAAAAGTTATAGGTTCGAATCCTATCGTAATCACACTCATTCCTCGTATAGTAATAAATGAGAAGAAAGGAAAAGATTACTATGGAAAATAGAATACCTTGGAAGTTTGAAGTTCTAATGTTTGGTTACAATCATCAGATTCAAATGCAGAATATCTTTGATAGTATTACAATATATAACGAAACACTTGAGCTTTGTAAAAAATATGCTAAAGATGAAATGACTTTTGCAATATTTGTTAAGTGTTTTGACTTAATTCTTAAAGCAAGGTGCTGGTCAAAGTATGAATATGAAATTGGGCTAACTATTCCACTTTGGAACGAGCGAGATATAGCTAATCCACAAGGAGTTCCTTTTAAAAAGGTAGATGTGTATAGTTTTATCAAACCAAACATAGAAATTATTGCCAAGTATGTTATTGATACTTTTAATAGTTATTCGAGGTAAGGATTTATAGCTCAACGGATAGAGCAGTGGTCTTCTAAATCACTAATCTAGGTTCGATTCCTAGTAAACCCACCAATTATATTGGGGTATGGTGTAATGGTAGCACAAGAGACTTTGACTCTCTCGGCGTAAGTTCAATTCTTACTACCCTAACCAAAGGAAGAAAGAGAGGTTTAGATGTATTTAGGACTAGGTCTAGTAATATTTATTTTAGTTCAGTTTGCAAATGTACTTCTTTCAACAATAAAATCAATATTGACCGTGAACGGTGGCAAACTTTCAGCAGGTTTTATGAACGCAATGTCATATACCTTTGGTGCTGTCGTTGTAAAGTTAATCACAAGTCAGTCGTTTGAGGTTGTAGTGGCAGTTACCTTTTTAACAAATGTCATTGGTGTTTATCTTGCCAAACTGTTCATGGATAAGATTAAGCCAGTACGATTATGGCTAATGATTTCCACGGTAAAGACAGTGGACAAAGATATTGTTGAGAAGTGTTTAAAGCAAAGAGATATTAAGTATACTTTGATTCAAGCTGAGAATGAGAGGTATCAATTTATGATATACTGTTATTCTAAGGGAGAAACAAGTATGGCAAAAGAGATTTTAGAGAAGTATAAAGCAAAATATACTATTGCCGAACATAGGAAATAGTATATTCATGGAAAGGTACTCAAGTGGTTAAGAGGGTGTCCTGCTAAGACACTAGGGGTGAAAGCCTGCGTGAGTTCGAATCTCACACTCTCCTCCAGTATATAAGAGAGGAAGAAAGGAAGATAGCTATGGAAAACAAATATCATGATACAGTCTACTACGAGAATTGGACAACAGATGGAGAAGAAGGAGAGTATTGTACTTGTAGAGCAAGATGGGCGACCTATGAAGAGGCACTGGACGCTATGGCTAATTATGAAAATGCTTGGCGTGAAAAGGGAACAGGCTGGATTGTTAAGACAACAATTAAGGCAAAGATAAATGGGCAGATTGAAGCTACAGAACAGAGAGTTTATGAGAAGATGATGTAAGTCTTAGAGGACTGTCTCACGGTCCTCCAATATGCACCCGTGGTGGAACTGGCATACACAACGGATTTAAGCTCCGTCGGCGAGTAGCTTAAGGGTTCGAATCCCTTCGGGTGTACCAAAATTTGACTTTTATCAAAATTTATGTTATAATATTTATATAAGGATGAGAAAAGGGGAAATCGTCCTTGAAAAATCTTGTCAAATAAAAATTTGACTTTAAAGAGATTATGTGTTATAATAAATTATAAGGTTGAAACAGTTAAGACCAAACTAAAACCTTATGTCAATGAAAATTTGACAAGAATTAAAATCTATGGTATAATAGATTTAAAAAAAGAGATTATATTTGTCATGTGACCTGTCATAAGTCGTTAAACTGGACGGAAAGAACCTTAATGGGTAGCCAAGCGTACAAGGAAATTAAGGTTTAGAGCAAAGTGTTGGCAACACTTAAACATCACCCTCCCTTGCGTAAGCACCGTGTGCAGGGCAATTAAAGCACAAAAAGAAGGTAGCTATAGAATGGAAGATAAATAAACTTCTCTTCCCCAATAATGTGTGTGATGGCTCTATTTATAAACGATTTTAGTAAGTGTAACAAATAGTTACAAGTGTTGGGGTTAATCGTCCAACACTATAACTTACGGTAAGGCGATAAACTTGTTATAAGATAGCCGTTCATGAACCCTATAACAAAGTGTGCATATAAAGACTACGGCTATAAGTCTTTGACTTCTCGGCTGACGACAACAGCCTTTGCGAGTGATAAGCGTTAGTAGCAAAATACACCAGTATCCGAAACCTAGGGGAAATTCAGGCTATACAAAGGAGAGCCTTGGAAGAAGAAGTCATAGTATGTATATCGCCATCGGAAACCTCCGACCTAATACAAGCCCAATAGTCGTAACCAGAGGTGGTATGCAAACCCAGATAACCGTTAAGAATACGACTATTGATAGACAATGTTTGCTTGTTTATCATTTATCGAGGTATAGCTCAGTCCGGTTAGAGTGTACGCCTGATAAGCGTAAGGTCATAAGTTCAAATCTTATTGCCTCGACCATGAAGTTAAGAAGAAGAGAAAGGATTTGCCATGCAGAGATTCGTAGAAACAGATAGACTTATTACAGTTGATAACTTAGATTCTTCAGCGATTAAAAGTTTTCAGTATGATAAGGCAACAGAGATTCTGACCATTACTTTTACAAGTGGTGGACAATATGACTACCCAAATGTCCCTATTGACATTATTAGGGAGTGGCTAGAAGCTGATAGCAAGGGTAAGTTCTACAATAAGGAGATTCGATATGTCTACGCATGTTAAACATGATGACATCATAAGAATAAATGAGGCTTATCTCCGTATTGGTACATACTCAGGTGTGGCTAGGGAGTTAGGTTATTCGCCTGCTACGGTCAAGAAGTATGTTTCGCTTGATTATGTTAGTCAAGACGAAAGCTTTATTAAGCCTCCAAGTAACCTAGAGGAATTGGAGTCTAGGTTGGAACAAGCACCAACAGCGATTTCAGAACTCAAGAGGGAAGGAATCTTAGTGCCAACCGATGAAGAGAAGTTGGAAATTTACAAGATATGGAGCGAGATGTCAATATGAAGAAGTATTTCACGATAATTGAAGCAAATGGCAGAGATGGGTTGTATCGTATCGTTCCAAGTGATTATGATAGCTTTCCTATGGACACCAAAGTAGGTGGCTCATACGCTCTTGCTCCAGCACGACTATTAGGTATTGACTATCCAAGCTACATTCGCTATATAGCGACAGTGTTTCCTGATGATGTTTCAATCTATGGGAAGGGGTGTGTCTATCTTGAGGATTGTTGGAGAAAAGGAGAATCTCTTTCTCTTTGGCTTGACCTCTTAAATCATAAGATGGAATTGGCTTTCAAAATTGAAGCGACCGAAAATTTGACAAAATAGAAAATCTATGGTATAATATTTATATAAGGTTGGAAAGGAAATAAAATCCTTAAAACTCTTATGGAAACGAAAATTTGACAAGAACCAAATTTTATGATATAATATAAATATAGTAAAGCAAAAACAGATTCATTTTATATACCTCTTCCCACTTCGGTGGGTATGGTCACACGATAAAGCCTGCTCGTGGCGTGACTGCATATATGGGTGTAACCCTGAACTAATTTATCAAGAACAATGTATAAACTATGACCAACTCAGTGCAGAGGGTACACACTGCTGAGATGGGCGATTAAGGAATGGCGAAGAGGGATACCTTTAGCATATGCCTTTTGACCGTAGGCGACTCGGTCTTGAAGAGATTAATTTCTCAACAATCGTTTAGTGCAATAATTGAATAGGAATAAGACAGTAAGTGAAAGGGCGAGACAATAGACGCTCTCTGTGAGAGAATAACCCTAGATGGTCGGCTGATGTGGTAGTCAGTGACAGACAAAGGGAATACCAATAACTCGTTTAGCAGTGATGCTGGGTTTCCAGCTATAACTTTTGCTTATGTACCAGTAGCCGAATCTGCTATAGATAAAGAAAATAATGGAGCAGAGCTCCCTATAGTTTAAATTTTTCTGAAAGTCGGTGAAAGTTGTGGGTCACAGCCCCATATGGTTTTAGGTCAATGCTTCGGTGTTGATGGTATAAGAAGCCTAGGAGTCGCTCTCCTTTGCTCAGACTTGTATCACCATTAGTCTAATAATTTGGCTCAATTGTTTGTAAGGGGAAACCTTGGTCGTGATTTATAGTTCTTGCTGATGTAACTCAATTGGTAGAGTATCTGTTTTGTAAAATATTGCAACGCTATAAGGAAACTTATAGATGAAAACTCCCCTAAGTCGGGGAAAGCTAAATAATGAAAAAGTGTTTAAATTGTGGAATAGAACTAAAGAAAAGTCAGACAAAATATTGTTCTAATAAATGTCAAACGGACTACCAACATGAACAATGGGTTCAGCGTTGGAAAGCAGGACAAGAAACTGGTGTAAGAGGAAAATACGGAATTTCATGTCATTTAAAAAGGTTTTTATTAGATAAATACGATTATAAATGTGCAAGATGCGGATGGAATCAAGTAAATCCTTTTACTCAAACTCTTCCTTTAGAGATTGAGCATATTGACGGAAATTATTTGAATAATACAGAAGATAATTTAATAGTTCTTTGCCCTAATTGTCATTCTTTAACGGCGACCTATAAGGGTGCTAACAAAGGTAGTGGCAGAAAGGATAGGAAACAATATTCATTACAAGCTAATCCCGAGCAAGAGAAATCGTGTGTAGAGACTTTACAGGGAGAACCTAAAGAGTAACATAATCCAAGGTTAAGAGAAAGTCCAGACCACAAACATTAGCACTAATGACTATGAAAATAGTAGTGGTATGAATCAGAATGTTAAGGGTTCAAGTCCCTTCGTCAGCCCCAAAAACAAAGCCCGAAAAGGGCTATTTTTATTAGAGGAGATTATGATAGGACAAGAGAATTGGGAGTCTATTAGGGATGTGGACTTCGACTTCAAATATGGAGATAAACTGCAAATGCTTGAACAAAGGTACGATAAGGGGGAACTTGTAATTCCGGCAAAGGAATACTGGAACGCTCATTTGATGTTTCCCAATATAGACGATATAAAGGTTGTCATTATAGGAGATACGCCTTTTCGACAGTGGTATGCAAGCGATGGATTTGCCTTTTCCTCCCTAGACCCCGATGCCATAGACTATCAAATGCGACGCTTATATGACAAGCTCTATTATGAAATAGGCGTTGTCTATGATAGGAGCGATAATAGTAAACAAAAATGGCTTGACAGAGGAATCCTTTGTCTGCCACACACTCCTCTGATATACAAGAATGATAAGGACTTGACTAAGCAATTAAGGAGTCGCTCTGAGGATTTGCTAAGCCTTTTAGCTAACGATGATACTCCTAGAGCATTTGTCTCTTTTTTATCCTATCCCACTGGCAATATCTTTAGGATACTAAATCGTGCCAAGAAGAAAGGACACTTAGTAGTTCAAGTTCCGATGACAGAACAAGAGTTTATGAAAATACCGATTTTTACAGCAGTTAATAATTTTATACTAACGCAATATAAAACTATAATTGATTGGACTTAATTTCCTCTTAAAGCTGTAACATAGGCTCGAAAGGAGAATAGAATTGAATCAACTAAAGAGAAAACCAATCAGTATGCTTATAGGTTTAAGTGTATTATTCACGGCTATAAGCTACCCATTCGTCGTATCCCAAACTGAAGAGATTATTAAGTCCGTAGAAGAGCAAAGAATACTATATGCATCAATGGGAGTAATTCGACAAGAGGTGCCAATCCCCTCAGAAGAAACAAAAACGGATGCGATAGTAGAAACAGAAGAGGATAATACAGAGTCCTCAATCAATGTAACAACTGAAGAACAAACAAACACTTCTACAACACCTATGCAAGCATATACTGGGCAAGTCCTTACTCCACAAGCAGGTCGTGTAACTACTCTCGATGGAAGAGGCACAGAATCCTATTATAACCTAGATATGTCAGGTGTCGTTGCAATCATGAGACAACAAGGGTATTCTGAAGCAGAGTATCCATACTGGATTCGTTCTGACGGTTGTAAAATGCTTGGTGGCTATGTAATGTGTGCTGCCAATTTCTCAGTGTATCCAAGAGGTTCAGTAGTCCAGCTAACTCTTGGACAAGGTCTCGTATGTGATACTGGTAGTTTCGCAGCGAATGACCCATACGGCTTTGATATAGCCGTTGCTTGGTAATAAAAAATTATACGAATCTCAATTTATTGCTACTTTTAGCCGTAAGCTATAGTTAAATGGAGATGAGGTAAGAATGAACGAATTTCTAAAGATTTTTGGTCAAACTACACTCGATACTGCTCTAATTACTATGATGGCTATTATGTTCTTATGGGAGAAATTCCGTAAAGCTATTGACTTCTTCACTGGACAAGTTACAGACAAGGAAAAGGCTAGAGAGATATATGAAAAAGTCGCAAAAATCTCTCAAGATATTGAGTTACTGATGGCTAGTCAAGTAGAAGTTTACCAAGTTCGCCTAACAGAAATGTATGAAATGGCTAAAAAGGAATATTCTCAGCTTGGGTATGTAACTCTAGCAACAGCTGAGCTATACGATTCACTTTTTACAAGGTACGAAACTTTAGGTGGAAATGGTCGCCATAGAAACAGACACGAAGAGATTAGTAGATTACCAAGAGAGTAAGGAGGCACAACATGGAGATTTTAAAGTTAATGCAGGAGATTACAGTACCTATGATAGTAGCCATCTGTTTGGCAGTAGGCTATGTAGTAAAGAAATGGGTAAAAGATGTAGACAATAAGTATATCCCTACTTTGGTTCTTGTACTTGGTTTAGCTTTAGGACTTGCTTCTAAGGGCTTTTCCATTGAGGCTGCAGCGGCAGGCATGATTAGTGGTCTAGCGTCTACAGGACTGCATCAGATGTATAAGAACTTCCTAGAGGGAAAGAAGGAGAAAGAGAATGCTTAATGGAATCGATATATCAGGTTGGCAAGAGGGACTAGACCTATCACGAGTACCGTGCGACTTTGTTATCATAAAAGGTACTGGTGGAAATGGTTATGTATCTTCAACCTGCGATGGTTTTGTACAGCAAGCAATAGCACTAGGTAAGCCATATGGTGTATATCACTTTGCTAGAGAAGTTGGATTCGCAGACTCGGCTATTAACGAAGCAAGATGGTTCGCTGATAACTGTAGGAATTACTTCGACGGCAATGGTATCCCAGTCCTTGACTTTGAAACCGATACTTGGGTTGGTCAGGAATGGGCAAGAGAATGGCTTGATGAGGTATATAGACTAACGGGTGTAAGACCTTTGTTCTACACTTATAAAGCTGTTTTAGAAGGGCAGGACTTTAGCCTAGTAGCAGCAGGTAACTATGGTCTATGGCTAGCGGCTTATGGAGCAAATACTCCTAAGGGATATGAGCCAGATACACCAGTACCAACATCAGGCGACTTCCCATTTGTGGCAATGTATCAGTATTGTTCACAGGGTAGACTAGCAGGTTGGGATGGCAATCTAGACCTTAATGTATTCTATGGAGATGTGAATACTTGGTATGCGTACGCTCGAATTGATAGGGGTGATGCTACTCCAGCACCTACACCTGCACCAACTCCAGTACCAGCATCAGAGCCTGCCCCAGTACCTGAGGTTACGCCAACACCTGAAGCTCCTCCAGTTACACCCAGTGCAGCCCCCAAAGGAGTCGAAATCATACGATACTCTGGGGCAGACCGTAATGAAACTGCTAAGATTATTGCTGAAGCTCATAAAAGGAAAAACAAAGTAGTAGTCAAAGATACTGCTTATGCTGATGGAATATCAGCGGCTGCAATGCTTGTTACTGAAAATGCTAACCTAGTCTTTGATAAGACAATGGGGATAGAATCAGCTAAAAGCTTTGGCATTGGTGGTGCTGAGGGAGACGAAACTATCGAAGGTAAAAACCGATATGATACAAACCTATTAATCCTTAAGAGATACTTAAAGGACAATATGTCTATCGTTGTTGTAAGTGGCAAAGATTGGGCAGATGGTGTATCGGCTTTAGGAACACAAAAACCAATCCTATTAGTTTCTGATTATCTCAATAAGAAACAAGTAAATGCACTATCTAAGTATGAAGGACTTGAGTTCACTATATTAGGTAGCACAGCTGCCGTATCTAAGACAGTAGAGAATCAGCTTGAAGAGATTGGCTCTGTAACAAGATTAGACGGTAGAGATAGATTCGACACTTCTAAACTTGTAGCAAAGCATTTTCATCCTAAAACAGATACAGTAATTCTAGTGAATAACTGGGTTGATGGGGTATTAGGTTCTCAGATAGGTGACTATCCAGTGCTACTGCTAAGCGAACATCGTAATGATGACGCTAAGGAATATATCCAAAGCACAGTTATCAAAAGAGCTTATGTCATTGGTGCAGTAACTGATGAAAGAGTAAATGAACTATTTGCATAATGGAAAGAAGAGGGTTTACCCTCTTTTTTTCTTGCTCAAAATTTGACTTTTATAAAAATCTATGATATAATATTAATATAAGATGAAGAAAGGAAGAAAAAGTTATGATACTATTTATGGTTACTGCATTGGTAAAGTCAGCTACTAAATCAGAAAAAAGAGTAGGCTTTGTCTTAGCAGAGGATTTTGGTCAGGCTGCGAATAGGGCTTGGGATATGATTGACAATATTGAAAGACTATACTCTGTTGAGGCAGTTCTTGAAGAGGGAGATACAGCCGATTTTAGTATTGGTTCTCTAGCAATAGAGATGGCAGATTATATAGAAAAACAGAGACAGTATGATGAAGAAAGGGGTCTAAGATAAAATGATAGATATTACACAGGTGCAGGATGTTGAACTAAGAAACTTAAACTTTGATAGCGTTGTAATAAGAGGGCAGGTCATTCCTTTCTCTGATATTTACGGACTTTTTGACACTTATGAGGTTACACTAGGCATGATTAATGACCTTTTCGACCAAATGATTTTCACAGAAACACAAACAAAGTACAATGGAGAAGTAACTGGAGATAGGCTGCTAGTGGCAATCCTAGATAAGATAAGACATTCAAGTTCAAGTGCCACAAAACAGAGTAAATATAGTTCCATCCTGAAGATTGAGGGCAGCCTTGGTATTCATAACTCAAGCGATGTGAAGAATAGTGAAGCTGTTACCGATTCGGTTAAGGTTTCGGATAGTAAGTATGTTAGCAGAAGTGGTAATGTATCACAGTCTAAAGATGTAGTAGGTTCCCTTATTGTAGATAAGAGCTATGATGTTCTTAATAGCTCACAGGTAAAGGGTAGTCAGATTGTCCGCCACAGTAAGGCAGTTCACGATTCCACTATGGTCCGTGCTTCATCCCGTGTTGAGTCAAGTGAAGCAGTTATTGACTCAATGAATGTTCGTGATTCTGTTTTGGTTATAGGCTCTAATTCAGTAGTGAAATGTCTCGGTGTCTATAATTGCATTGGTGTAGCTAATGCAATCTTCTGTTCTAACCTAGACGATGGAAGATATATGATAGGCAATGTAAGAGTCGATAAGGAGATATTCAACTATTTCCTACCTATGATTCAGCCGATTATTGAACGCTATGTAAACGAAAAGCTACTAAAGGACTTTGTCCTAGATGCACACCCACGCATAAAGGCTCATTCTCTTAGCGACCAATTGGACATTTTCCTACTTAATAGGTTAAGAACGGTATTGGCTCCTATCCTAACAGATGAAATGGAAAAGGGTATTATGGGTTTCTTCTTAACTGGAGGTGAAAGCAATGAAGAATAAGAGAACACTTTTTATCATAGCAGGAGCGATAGTGGCAATAATTACGCTATTCTTTGTTGCTAACCTTGTACGAGAGAACCGAATAATAAGAGATAGCGTTGAATATGTTAAGGAAATGGATGCCAAACTAATAGAAGGGCTTAGAGAGTCCGATTACTATGTTACCGATATAGTCAGCTATGACCGTTCCAATAAAACAATAGTGATTACCTTAAGAATCGCCTCTCTTGATGAGATGGAGGAATATAGCAGCAATACAGACCTAGTAGAAACTCGTAGAATTATAAAGCGTATGGCGAATATATATCAGACGGCGATTCAAGATAAGTTTGGAGCGAACATTTCCGTAACAATTCGATGCGTAGATTCCTATTCCGGTAATATGTATGTAGAAGAAAGTTCTGATGAATACGTAGAGGAAACCTCCAGTGTATATACAGAAGAAACTTTTGATGAATATGTAGAGGAAACATCTGACGAATATATAGAAGAAGCCTACGATGAATATACAGAAGAAGCCTTTGATGAATACGCGGAAGTTTATGATGAATAAAAAGAATTAAAATTCTATACAAAAGTTTTAGTTCCAAAATTTGACTTTTGCTAGAAAATGTGGTATAATATTATTATTATAAGAAAGAGAGGTAGAAAGATATGTTTCGTGCTACAATACGAATTTATGTTGTTAGTTCCGATAAAGAAGAGATTGTACATGTCCTTGTATTTGCTTCAAATTGGGTAGAGGCAATGGAACGCATTGTTAAGGATTATCAAGACGATTACACAGAGATTTTGTCTATTGATGATTTTAAGCAGATTGCCTATGAAAAAGTAGTAGAAATAGACAGTGCAGATGTTATTGATACTCTTGAACATAGTATTCAGAATTGGTAACTTGAGGAGATTAGAATGAGGGAAACGATATACGCTAATTCAATAAAAGACAATCATCTAGAGATTATGCGAGATGACAATGATTACGAACTAACTCTTAATCACTATGTCGTTTTAACCTCAGGAGATTCCTATGAAGTCGAACTCGCAGCAGAGGTGCTGGAAATCGCATTAAATTTATTAGTGAATGACGCCAAAATTTGACAAAATCGAGATTTTGGTGTATAATATAAGTAAGTTAAAAGATAAGAAAAGGAGATATTCAAAAATGGAAAAGGCTATTAAGAAAACAATTGCAGAACTTTACGCAGAGGTACTTGCTTACCTTACAGAGACAAAGGCAGATGCTGAACTTATCGAGTTCGTTGCAAAGAGAGCAGACCTAGAAGTAAAGGCTAGAGAAAAGGCTAAGGAGAAGCGTCTTGCAAAGGGTGGAGAAAAGAAGGACATTGCTCAGTCTGAGTTCTACTCTAACATTAGACAGGCTATTACTGGTGCTCTATCAACAGAGTTCAAGACAGCTAAGGTTCTTATTGCAGAGGCTGGCGTTAAGGCTCTACCTGCTCAGGTTGCTATCGCTCTAAAGCCAATGGTTGCTGATAAGACTGTTCTATCTGATAGAGTTAAGGTAGAGACAGTAGGTAAGGACGGTCTAAAGAAAGAAGTGTTCCAGACTGCATTTAGACTAGCATAGTTTTACAAGCCTAGTAATAGGCATTGATATATCGTTTATATCAGTAAAGTCATGAGAGTGGAAAGAGGGGCTAACATTAGCCTCTTTTTCTTATTTGCAATAAAGCCGTTTTCTTCTTATGGTTAGAGGTGATTTAATTATGGGAATATCAACACAATGGTATTTAGATACTATTAATCAAGGGTACATGTATTATGATACCCTAGTAGATGAAGTAGGACTATTTGAAAAGGTCTATGTTCGAGCAATGCAAGAGTATAATGACTATATCCAATCCATAAACGCAAAAATGGGTGGTATTGAAGGACTTGGTGCAAGATTAATCGTTCAAGGTCGAGCCGAACTAGAAAGAGAGGTTCGTGTTCTTGAAAAGTTTTTCGGTTGCACAAATTTAGGCTCTTTAGTACAACGTAATGGACAAGGCAATGTTGATTATGGTTTGTTAATTAGAGCTATGAATGAAGCCTTCGCCATTAAAGACCTTTGGAAGAGAACGCTTGAGGGCTTGAACCGAAATAAAGCTAATACAGATACCTTTGCTAATACATCTACTAATGCTGAGAACCTTGTCGGCTATTATGTAGGTAAACGCATTGAGTCCATATCTGAAGAGGAAATGGCTCCAATAATTACAGCAGTTCTTGAGGGCGACTTAGGAAGTGCTGAATATTATTTTCGTAGAGTGTTAGAGAAAAAGGTTGAAGAAGGAACAAGGGACTGGGGTGAAGCCTTAAAGAAGCAAAGAAGAGGTGGTCACGAAGGAACTGACGCATATGCACACCTAGTAGAAGTAATGGAAAGAGTTCAGAAGCTTAGAGCAGATTATAATGCTACTTTCTTTTCAGCCTTTGGTATTGACGCTATATTGCACAAAAACTTTAAATCAGCATATGAGGACCTTGATATAGGGCAAATCCTTTCTGAAATCCAATTAAAGGCAAAGGATTGGAGTGGTCAGGATGGTATTGGCAATCAAGCCGCAGGTATGATAACAGAGCAATTGGCTCGTATTATCGCTGAATCCTTAAATACAAGCTCTAAGACAATGGTAATGTCGGCAAGTACAAGTGGTGTTCATAATACGGACGTAGTGTATAGTAGCAATCCAGCATTAGAGGCTGTTATCAGTGCATATAGAGAAGAAAATGGTCGTGCTGGTAATAAGTCAGACGCAGCAAGAGAAATGATAGAAGTCTATAATCGTATGGAATCGGCTATGAAAGATGAATTTATGGCTTTTGAATCTACGAAAAAGTATACTATCAAGGACGGCTTCCGTGGCTTTAAAGGAACAACTTATGGCTATCAATCCCTTATCGAACTCCTTAATGACCTTGGTATTGCACACGGAGAGCGTTTCGTAAACGCCCTAATATCCACAGGTCAAGGTGGTTTATTTGGTACTGAAGTTAGGGAGAGTGCTCGTCAGACTTTGGCTCTAGCCTTTGCGGATATGATGTTTGATAGTTATACTCCATTAACAACAGCTACTGGAGGAGATAATAACATCTTCTTCTTCCGTTTAAGCAACATTATAGTTCCTCTTTCATACCTGCTTATTAAGACGGGTGAAGCTATGCAAGGTGCTGAGACTGAATATAAGAAATGGATAAGTTTCCACTTCTCAACGGCACCAGCTTCATGGCAGGCTCATTCTGAAAAAGGAGAGGGATTAAAGAGTAAAGCACGTTGGAAGGCTCAGAGAGAAGAAAACGTTAGCACATTTAATGCTACTATAACATTTTTAGGGAACTTTAAACGATTGCTTGAAGGAGATTTAGGAGCAATTTTAAGTGCATAGAAAATTTGACTTTTATTAGATTTTATGTTATAATATTAATATAAGGTAAGGAAAGGAAAATATTATGAGTATAAACAAACTACTAACAATAGCCAAACTAATGGATTGCCTAACATATGAAATCATTATAGAACTTCCAAACGGCTTTAGGGCAAAGTCGGATATACTACAAGATACAGTAGTGAGAGATGAGATATTGCAGGCATTGGAGTCTTTCTTTGACGCACCGACTGAGTACACAATATCTAACCTTTTAGCCACTTGTATCAGCAAAGAGCTGATTACCTTTATGGACGATAACGGCAGAGACTTCAAGTATTGGGTAATGGATTACGTACACGAGACGCCTATTGGAATCCCTGAATCAAAGAAACTAGATGACTTAGTAGAAAAGATTCAGTATACCCGTGGAATTGCAGTAATGGCAAACAAGATTGATGAGCTGATACAAGACGCAGGTTTTAGACAAGACCTTGAGGATGCGTTAACTGAGTAGAAAGGAAACGGCTATGAAACAAGTAGAACATACAGCACTCGTTAAGGTCTCAATCGTGTTGCCGGAAGAAACTATTGAGGCTGATGAATCCTTAATAGATATGATAATTAATAAGGAACTGAGGTTTGAATTAAAGGACTTACATATTAAGACCGTAGAGGAATGGAGAAAGGAAGTAGAGTAATGATGTTAGTCAGAGATGAGAATTATGAACAGTGTAGATTAATCATTAAAATGATTATAAACACACCAATTGAGGTGTATACCCCACTAGGGTATAAGGAGTTTGTTGACTTTAGGGAAAGCTATGATTTCGAAGAACAGCTATTCAACCACATTAAAACATGTCTCAGGACGAACGACCCAATATTCGACTTTGAGCTACTTGAGGTATTGATAGATGAATTAGATATAGTTTTACAAAATTACAGAATCTTTACCACTCGTGAGGATAGAAAAGAGTTAATAGATAATGAACCTACTCTTGGTGATTATGTCGAAAAGCTATCCTTGGTAGCCCGTAAACTAAAGCTAGAGTAGAAAAGGAGATACAAGCATGATTATAAGCAAGGACAGAAACAGAATATTCCTAATGGCAGACATACACGGGCAAGTAGATGGTATTCACGCTGTATTGGATAAGGCTCAACGAAACGGCTGTTCTTTCTGCCAAGATGATATACTAATCATACTAGGCGACCACGGTGCTTTATACTACCCAAACGAAAAGGGCAATCGTCGTTTAAAGAAGAAACTAAATGACCTGCCTTGCAAGGTTGTTCTTCTTAAGGGAAATCATGATGGCACAGTTCGCAAAGCCTATGCTAAAAAGCCTGACGCTTGGTATACAACAGTTAGGGTAGAGGGAATAGATTCAAAGGTGTTCTCAGCAGCAAGAATGTTTGTAGAGAAAGATTTCCCAAATATCTACTACCTAGATGACTATTTTACACCTATTACAGTATTTGGCAAGGATGGTTTTGCTCTTGGTGGTGCTTATTCAGTCGACAAATACTACAGACTAGAGAAAGGTCTTATTTGGCACGAAGATGAACAGCCCGATATAGAGACTAGAGGAGAAATAATGAGGTCGATAGACCATATTCTAAAAACTTACTTGAGTAAGGTTGAGATTGTCTTATCACACGAGGCTCCAATTAGCTTTGTTCCTTATGAGGCTTGTACAATTCCAGTAGAGCAGGATAGTGTAGATAACAGCTTAAGCTTTTTCTACGACGATATTCTTCAAAAGCTAATAGCAGAACAGCCTTATATTGATAAGGAATGGTATTTCGGTCATTATCACATCAATAAGACTATATACCTTGATTCAGTAAAAGGCACTTGCATTGATATTGGAAGTTTCGTAGAATTGAGATAATAGAAAGAAAGAAAGGAAATAAATCATGAACATGGAATTACTTGAACAAGCAATGGCTGTTCTCTTTGGTATGATTACTGGTCGTGTTTGTTATTACCTATATTATAATGGCATAAGAAATAGCGAACCTAGATTCGATATAGGACTCAAAATATTTTTTGCCGTTTGCGTGGGCTTGATGGCAGTTATATCAATGAATTTTCTTTTAGGTCGAACCCTTTAAGAAAAAACATCAAAAACATATATGAAAACATATATAAAAACATTCATTTTTTCTTTAATAAGAAAAGGTCGTTTATGCTCATAAACAATCAATTTTATCAAAGAAAAAGAATGGAATACTTTAACGCTTTAGAGTGCTAAAGCGGGCGGAATAAATCGTTAGCAAAATGGAACAGAACATTGGACGCTTGATGGTTTTGACCCATTAGAGGTGCTGTCGCACAATGTTCTGATTTGGCTAACCTTATATGGGAAAAAGAGAAAGGGGTATAAAAATGCTAGAAATGAGAATAACAAAGCTGAATAAGGATAAGGATGGATATGAGGAGCAAGAGAATTACGGAATCGACTATCCGTTAGAGGGTATTGATAGTCCTTATGACCTTATACCATACTTTGAGGCGATTTATGAAGAGATATTTGGTAAGGAGCCTGAAAGTTTCGCTTGTTATCAGAGAGAAGTTTTTGTCTTTGATAAGGCTTTGGTTTTTGATAAGATTAAGATAATGAAGGATAATGAGAGGATGTATAGCTAATGGACTGGTGGAATGGATTAGAGGTTGTAACACCTGAACAAGTTAAAGAAGAAGATTGGATTTGGGAAGATGAAGAATGAGACAACAAAGTGGGATGATGGTAGATACATTAAAGGCTGTTATTCGTTCTTAAGTCTAGACCTAATAAGCCATGAAGAAACGGCAAAACGATTAGTGGCTATCTTGGGTAGACAGGATGGATTAAAACAAGCACAAAAGCAGTTAGCAGCCTTGAAGGATACGTTAAGAAAGGAAAGGGAATGATACCATGAAGAAGATTTTTGTTATCGCTGACCATCTATGGGGTACAGTAACAATTAGAACAGTAACCGATAAAGACATTGTACTAGATGTGATTAAAAGGCGTTTAGAAGATTTTGTAGATAGTATGGATGGCTTTGATAGAGAGACAGAGGAAAATGTGAATACTGTCCTACACATGGAAACTCTACCTAAATACTTTTTTTGGGTAATGAAAGAACACGATAATGAATACGCAGACGCTCAGTCGATTTTCTTTAAGGTAGAGAATGGGAGAGTAACCTTTAAGGCAGAAAGAGATGAGAACAATATTAGCACTGCGATTGAGACCTATTGTCTTTGTGAGTTTATGGAAGAGTAGAAAGGTAGGTAAAACGAATGTCAACTTTAAACGAAATAGGTAGAAGCCATACCGATTATGGCTATGTAGTAATTGGTAGCTATGGCGACCCAAGATACAGCGATAAAATAGCTTATTTTTATAGAAACGACGGTTGTGATTTTAGGTTTGACCTTCATGATATTGGTCGAATCATGGAGACAGCTTTGGACTGTTGGGTGTATGACTTCAAAGAAGAGTATGGTCCAAGTGATATTTCAGACTTTGATACTTTTAAGGCTTTGTCAGTTTTACAAGCTGAACTTTTCCAGCAAAAGTATGAGATTGCAGAAGTGGAGGATAACGATGATTGAAGACCATAACCCAAATAAAGCACTAGCCGTATATGTAGCGTCTATATTTACCGAAGACGGTCTTGAGCCCATGGTGTCGACAAATGTAGAAAAGGTTCTTAACTCAATAAAGATTGATATAAATACCTTTTATAATAACCATCCAAAATGCTCTAATAGACAGTTATTAAGAGCCTTTACGACTTTGGGGTTAGATGGAGAGATTAGTATTTTTAGCGAAGATGGGGATTCATTCTTGGACTTATTCATTGATGGGAAGTGGATAAGATTTGACTTATTTGATGAGATGGGCGAGGATAGAAGCCTTAGACTTGCTATCCGAACTGATTATGTTGCTAGGGATTAAGAGGTATGCTCATGAGTAAGAAGAAAAAGAAAAGCCAGCCTGTTATACCAAAAGCCGAAAAGACGAACATAATCGGTACCATAACAGCGAAAGAGATTAGAACCATGCAGACAAAGGTTTTTGTTCAATTACACGGAATTGGACCTCATGGTACAAACGGTTATAATAGGCGAAAAGAGAAGAAGAAAGTTTTGCAGGAAATTAAGGAGTCGAAAGACTCCTATTTTTATGTAAAGATTTTGTATCCCCATTCAGTGAAATTTTGTGTTTTCATTCAAGAACTTTTTGCGTTTTCATTCAAGAACTTTTTCCAAAAATATTCAGTAAAAATTTTTGCAAAAAATCCTAGAAAAATTTTTGCAGAAAATTTTGGGGAAAAATTTTGTAGAAAAATTGCAGAAAAGTTCCCCAAAATTCTACAGCTATTGTTTTCGATTGTCGGTCGCTCATTTTTATAAATTAGAGTTTCCTTTACTACACTCTAATAGAGAAAGTCTAGGTATCTCGGCGGCTTTAAGACTTGCCCTTACGGCTTATGACCATCTATTTTTTATGCTTATTAGGCGAGGGGTGAGCATTCGAAGAATGCGAGGGGAGCGTAGCTTCCTTCTTCTGAACCCTTATTCAATTGAATTAAGGGTTTTAAAGGATTGAATAGCTTGTAATGACCCTTAAAGGGCTTGAGGGATTGGAGCCAAATTTTGACGATTGAATGTCCGGTTCCGAAAAAATATTATTTTTAAGACAATAGATTACTATAATGGGGAAGCCAGGAAATAAAGCCAGAGGCTTTATTTCTTTAGTGTAAGAAAAAGTTCAATGAGCCGAGGGGGGTGAGGTTTGAGCGAAGCGAAAACCGAGGGGGGAGCTTTGCTCCCCCCTAGGGGAAAATAGTTCTTAAATCCTAAATAAAACAAAAAGAGTTTTTATTCTTTTAAAACATTTTTAAACATTGAAAATTAACATTCTTTTAAATGATTTAGAGCAATCTTTAAAAAGGTTTTGGCTTTAAACCTTAAAAATTAGCCTTATACACCATAGAAAATTAAATACTTAGTTTTAAAAAAATATTGAAAATAGGAGATAAATCTTCTATAATAGGGAATTAGGAAACGTCTATTGGCGAGCTTCGCTCGCGACAGACTGAGGAGCTTGGAATCCCAAGAACTTATAAGAAAAATAATAAAAAACTACTAATTCAAACAATAAATCCAAACAAATAGAACTCACGGGAAGAGACGAAGCTTTTTTTTCAATCTTTAAGAGGGTTGAATGTTTTACAAAATGTAGATTAACAAAATAGCTTTAAAGATTGAAATTTCAATCTTTAGGAGTATTTTTTAAGAGTCAAAAAGAAGAGTGCCTCAAAACGCCTAATTGCGATGTATCAAGAGTCTACTTGTTGATTTTTCAAGTCAAGAAGCTTCCTAATATTTCATAAAACAAAAAGATTAAAACGCAGCTGGTTTAAAAGACATTCTTTTCGCAGCTGTTTTTTCTTTGTATTTCCTTCAATCCAATCTAAATAAAATTTAGACTACCCAAAGCCAGCTGTTTTGCAGCTGGTTTAAGCGTTCATTTTGCAGCTGGTTTGGATATTATATATTGTATACAAAATCCGAAAAACAATAAAAACAAGGGAGTCCGAGCCGAATGTTTTTGATGTTTTCGATGTATGTTTTTATGTATGTTTTCGATGTATTTTTAATGTTTAAAATTCCCTTATTTATCATTATAGTCTATCAATTTTAAATAATAATTTTTAAAGCCGTTTTTAAAATTTTGTCTGAATTGTTTACAATCGCCAGAAAAAGTTGCTTTTTTTGTTATGTAGTATTCTGAATATTGCCTAATATAAAAAGAGTACCGACAATCAGAACATTCAGAAAAAAGTGCCTTTTTTAATCTGTAGAACTAGAAATATCGGTTAATACAAAGTAGTGCCGAGCATTGGACGATTCGCAATTGCTTAAATTTCGGCTCTTAATGAAATCGTCTAAAAATTTAAACAGTTTTAGGAATTCTACAATTCTGAAATATACAAATTGTCTGAAAATTCTGAACCGTGCAAATAATCTGAATGGGTCTTGGGATTTTGTATATTGTATACAATCCACAAAATTCATGCAAACATTTTAGAATTACTTAAATTGTCTGAAAGTTCCGAACCGTCTGAATTGTACGAATTATCAGACAAAGGAAGTGCGGGGCTTTCGGATTAGCCCTACTAATCATAATATTCTGATAATTTTGCTGAAGGAATAATAGACTTTGTATACTGTACATTGTATACAAACAGAGACGCCTGAAACGCCTGAATAGTAGGAATTGCCTGACAATTCAGATAATGCCGCACTATACCGAAATTGTCTACAAGGCTCTGAATACTCTGATAATGTATATCCACGAAAACGGCTATGGATTGTGCATTGTATACAAAAGGGAATAAAAGGAAAAGGGCTTAAAGCCCTTTAATCGTTCGTTTCGTTTGTTTCATTTCTCTTTTTAAGGTATTCATAAAACTTTGTAATAGTTTCGCATTGTATGACGTCGGTATTCTGATTGACTAAACGATAGGTTCTCCTTAATAGTTCATCATCCCTCAATAACATGATAATCTCTGTGTCTAACTTTAAAAGAGTATCTCTGTCTTTTTCATTACATACATACATTAAGCGTTGATACAAAGTCCATTTTGTTTTAGGTAATCGCCAATAGTCTAAGTATGGAAAGTTATGGTAATGGATACTACTTGTGATAAAATCTTCTACCTTTTTATTATACTTGATATTTGTAAGTAGTTCTAACATGGAATAGCTATCCTCTTGTTCTTCATCGTAAAAGTAAGTCCTACTCCTTATTAAGATGTCTATCAATTTAAGGAAATAACCTATATTAACGGCTTTCGTATTTCTATCCATAAGTTAGTTCTCCTCTTTCGTTAAGTCTACAAAGGCTGATACGATGTCGCTAATGGAGAAAAGTATACCATCCATGGTGAGTAGGTTCTGTGCTGTATTCCAACGGAAATAAAGGTTATAAAAGTTTTCTAATTGCCCATCGTTAAACAGTTCGTTAAAAAGGGATTGCCACTCCTTATAAAGGTTAAATCTATCCAAGAGTGGTAAATCTTCGCTCCAGTCGTCATCTGTATTACAAAAAGTTTTGATAGAGTCTACTAAGTTATTTTCCTTTTCTCTTATTGAGAACAAAGGTTCACTTAGCATGCAATGTCCGTAAATATCGGAACAAATAGCATATATTTGTCTTTCTTCCAAATTGTATTCGTTATGCATTTTTCTAATAGCAAGGTAGGTATCGACTAGACGCTCCATATCATAATCTAGTATGATGTTTATCATGTAGCCTAGAAAATCTCTCTCTGACTCCTCAAATTCATCGAACTGTTTCACAAGGTCTAATACTTTTCTGCTTTCATGCTTTTACTCCTCTCCTAATATTTCCATAACTTTATCGGCGAATTCTTCATAATCTGCTCGATACATTTTTTTATCTTCTTTTTCTATTAGCCATTCACTAATAGCGTCTTGCATTGCTTTATTTTGTACAATTCTAATGATTAAGTCTTTATTGTTCCATAGTGTATAAAAATCATCCACTCCATGAGGTAGACTATTAAAAATAAGGGAAAAGATGAGATATATCTAATGCGTCCACAAAGTTTTATAATACCTTCTTCTTCCTCAAATTCATATTCTTTAACAATCTTTTCTAAAACTTTACTATCGAAAAATAAATCACTTGATAACATTTTTCCTATAAAGTCATCAGATAATATATCATCGTCTATTAGTTCATCAATCTGAATACATGTATCTATATCATTAAAGATTGTTCCGATAATATCACTGCAATAATTCACACTATCAGATAAAAAATCATCACAATCACCATTGATAGTGCTTTGTTCTGATTCCCTTATAAATTTTAATAGGTTAATAACTTGTCTTTTATCCATGTTCTTTACTCCTTAATTCCAAATAATTCCTTTATTTCTTCTGCGTATCCATTGAGGTCATCGTAAACCTTGTAGTCATACCAATGGGAACAATCGTTACAGTAAGTTTCTTCTATATAGTCCCTCAATTCCTCTAGTTTCCCATGCTCTCTGCAAACCTTAATAAGTTCCAAGTCGCCATCGTACATATCGATGATGTCATCGGCTGTCATTATATCTTCTGTGTATACCATGTGTTGTTTCCCCCCTTAATTCTTCTCATACCATTCTTTAAGCCACTTTTGACTACGCTCATAGTCGGTATTTTCTCCTATAACCTCTATACCCTTTATAGTGTCAAGTATCGTTCTAAAATCGCTATTGTAATAAAAGCCATGAATGAATAGCCAATCTATATAGCGACAAATTCTCTCTCTTTCCTCTAGTGGATATTTTCGGATAATTTGTGCACATTGTAATAGTTTATCATTCCAAATCATTTGACTAAGAAATATCTTTAAAGCCTTGTACACATTAAAATCTTGAGTTAATATATTCTTTATATTTTTGGAACAATCTCTCTCTTCTATTCTGTTTATCACACGGATAATATCTGAGATGTTTCTTTTACGCTCAGTACCTTTGTATAGTTCTTTTACAGATTCAGAACAGAACATATCTAGCAAAGGGAATATGTCTATTAGCAATTGATTATCACTATCATTAAGATGTGCTATCATATTTAAGTCTGTAAACCATTCTTCGTCATAAAGTTGTAACATCTTTGATACATCGTTGTTGTCGATTTTTAATGTTTTCATGAGCAATCTCCTCTCTTTATTGTACTTATACTATACCATAGATTAAAAGGATTATCAAGCGATTCATTAATAGTCGCAATATTCTGAAAACTTTAGGTGTAGTAATTGGCGAATATTCTGACAATTCTGAGTAAAAAGAAAAGCTTTTCGGCTTTCCTTATTCAATACCAAACTCTGCTTTAATCTCCTCCAAGTCCCTCTCTAAAGCATGGGCGACTTCTCCATCTTCTGTATCTGTACCTAAAGAGTACATATCGTAGATATAGTCAATCAGTTCATCCATCTTATCATGTTTTCTGCAAAGGTTGACTATGTCCAAATCTGAATACATATCACAAAACTCTTCTGGTGTTATTTCCATTGTCGACAAAATAGCCATGTGTTTTCCTCCTTTCTTTAATCCTATTATATCATGAGTAGCACTCCTTGTCAAGAACTTTATCAAAGTTCTAATATTCTGACTACTCGCCGGGCGTCTGAATTTTCTGACAATTTTAGGTGCAGGAAAATTATAATATTCAGACAATTTAGGGTATAAAAGAAAAGAGAACCTTTTGGGTTCTCTTAAAGCAAGTATATAATGATAATGATTAAAAGCATTGAAATAATTCTGAAAACATGATAAGGTTCTAAATTGTCTTTGTCGCCAACCTCTTCATAGATTAGAGCAAATATTTGCCATGCAAGATATAGTGCAATCCCAATGAATGCGTATATAGACGATAAAAAGTGGGTACTGATTACGATGATATACAATACTGATTTTATACTTAAGAACCTAATCAAACCCTTTTTATATTGCCTTAACTGTTTCCTAAGCATGAACAGATTGAAAACATCTTCCATAATAGCCATCCAAATAAACATCCAAAATAAAATATTAATCATTATTATTCTCCTCTCTTTCTTTTTCTTTATTATAACATGAAATCGTTTCTTTTGCAAGCACTTTTTCAAAGTTCCTCTCTTTTGAATTATCTGAAAATACTGCACCAAGAATTGTGCGAATATTTTGTTTACTGTTATTTGTATTTTGTATACAATGTACATTATAATGCTAGGAATATTCTGAAAATTTGAAATTGTTTTAATTATTATTTTGTATACAGTATACAAAGTCGAAAATAAAAAAAGGGTTAAAACCCTTTCGCTCTCCAAAGGGCAATGCTCAAGAACATCACCCAAACAATTAATAAACCTTTTGTTGACATTTTCATTTTCCTTGCCTACCTTTCCAAGTGTCGATAAAAACCTTTATCTTATCCTTATCCTCTTTCACCCTAACCTTTTTACAGTGTCCACTCTTCCACGACTTGCCGTCTACAATAAGGCTCAATTCCTTTTCTTCATTTCGCCATATAGACTTCGGAGCAGAGATTGGAACAGTTATATCTGAATCTAGTTTATAACTTTCATAGAGAATAGCCGTCTCAATCGCACTATCAGACAATGCCGTATGTTCCTCTATAAAGTCTACATCTTGTGTAATGAATCTGTAAAGGCTTTCAGCATTGGTAGAGTAGTTAAAACTCTCTGTAAATAGTTTGTGTTGCTCACAAAACTTTTTATAGTCTATTGTGTTGCAGATTGTGTTCATTGCATAGGCTCGAATATCCCTCACCTTTACACCCTCTAAGGGGTTAGCCACTCCAAAAAAATCTGAATTAAAGCTCATAACTCTTTCATCGAATGGAGAATTAAAAGCATATACAAAGTCGATACCATGCTTTTTAATATCGGCTTTCAGCTTTCGGCAAGCATAACCGTATTTTTTCATGGTCATTTTCTTACCTTTTAGCTTGCTTATATACAAAGGTCTTTTCTGAGCATAATAGGCTGTTTCAAATAATGGTTTATTGTGATAAATCTGTTCGATGACAAAATCCTCATATGCTAGGATGTCTAAGGTGTCAAAGTCCATTATCATGTAACCTAAGTTATAGCAAAACGGCCTATTTGTTGAAATAATTTCAGTATCAAATACTAGTACATTCATGTATTTGTTTTTTTCTCCTTTTCTTTATCTTTTCGGTATACCTTATTATACCATGGATTAAGGGGAATTGCAAGGACAAAATATAAGTTCTAATTTTCTGATAATTCAAGAGTTTCGCTCATTTTCTGAACAATTCGCATGCTTAATCTAATCTGATATATCATTTCATTAGCAGATAGGTTGCGTGCATTATCAAGAATTATTTCTCTTTCCTCTGTGTTGTATTTTTGTAGAATGTTTAAAAAATCCAAGTCTACATCGTCTAATGCGTCTTTAAAGTCCTCTCTGTACAGATAATCTAAAACCTTATGACTATTAAGGCTATCATAACTAAAAGCTATTTCTATTAACTCATCTAGTGTAATTTTAGGTTTATTCATATTATCGTTCCCTTTCTTTATTTGATGGTTATATTGCATCATGAAATAGTGTGCTTTGTAACCTTAAAATTAAAGTCTTAATTGTCTGAAAATTCCCATAACACTGCACTCTATAACCCTCGATTCCTGAATTGTCTGAATATTCTTATTATTCATGGTTTGTATATTTTATATACAATGTACAATGCACGTGTCAGAATATTCTGAAAATTCAGAGTAAAAGAAAAGTCGCACTGTTCATGCGACTTTGAATTATGTGAGATGTCTAATCTCCAAATACTTGTCATATTCTTGAAAAAACTTAACAAGAGAATTATAGTATACCATATCCTCATCATTAAGCGATGTACCTATCATTTGATAGAATTTTCGAATAACTTCTGAGTATTGCTTTTCGTCTATCGCAATAGATATTAGATAAATATCTGTTTCGCCCTCTGATAATTCATACTCTAAGTCTTCATACTCATAGTCGTTAGTCGCATAATCACTTGCTACATTGCTAAGAATGTATGCGATTTTATCATCACCTATACTTTTAAGGCGATTATAAAAAACTGATTTTGCAAAGTCCTCTACTTCGTCTAATAATTCTATATCGCCCAAAAATTCAGCAATCGTCAAACCATAAACGCTTTGTGTTTCATAAGTTGCGTAACCATATGTCCCATATAGAAAATGTAATACCATTCTTTTACTCCTTTTATTCAAACAAGTTTTTACCATCGTATTTTTCAGATAATTCCATCAAGTACCATAATTGATTACCTTCCCAATGATGTCCGCTCCATACTTGAGCCAAACCGACTGTTTTTCTCAATATCTCCATTGCTCCCTCTGAGCCATTGCTACACCATAACTCACCTAAAAGGGTTATAAGGTTTTCGTCGCCTTGTTCTAGGATTGTACGCAAGGCTGTTAAACTTTCAGCCTTGCAATCATCCCTTAAAAAATACACAACGTCTTCAATCGTTGTAGTGTTATCAAAATTAATTCTTGCCATTGTTCTTTTCTTCCTTTGCTTTTGCCCTCTGCTTGCGTTCCTTTGCTAACTCCTTGTACTCCTCAGCCAATTCATAGCCATCAAAAGGCTCGTGCTTGCTCCCCTTTGGAATCTCTACCTTTACCCTCACAAATAATTCTGCTCCGTCCTCAGTGATAGGAAAACAAAAACTATTCGTGGCAATCCTCAACACTTCTTCATTTTGCTTTTCTAAGAATATCATTAACTGCGTTAGATAATTTTCTCTTGATTTTTCACCTTTTGCCATGCTATCACTCCCTTATCAAACCTATAATCAAAATGATTAAGGCAAGAACTGTTACAACGGCTACAAGTCCAAAATATACTAACAATGGGATAAAAACTACTGTCCAAGAATATATCCCAATTCCACAACATTTTAGAATTAGTAAAACCATTGTTGTGATTACTATGATAGGAAAAATATTAAGGGAAAAACTAATCTGCTTGTTTTCGTTCCTCAATGTTCAGCCTCATTTCTTTTTTAAGATATGGGCAAGGCTTTAAACCTTGCCCTTTGCCCTTGCTTTTACTCTGTAACCTTTACACCCTCTGCAAGTGCGTATAGGTAAGGTGTGCGATTGTCTACTACTACAACGCTCTTCTTTTCTCTGAGTGTCTTTAGGATTATAGATACCTTTTGCGTGCTTGCGTCTACCTTTTTAGCAATCTCGCTTGCCGTCATAGGCTTACCATTATTGCCAAGGGTTTTGATAATACCCTCTGTTACAAGGCTGTCCTTTTCGCTCTTCTTTGCCATTGTTTCAGCTACCTTGTCATACTTTGTCTTTGCAAAAGCGATAACCTCATCTGTAATGTTGTTCTCTGCTACTGCTTTAAAAAATTCGTTCTGTGTTAGCTTGTTCATTTTTTACCTCTTTTTCTGCTATTTAACGGATAGCTCCATTCCTTTATTTTATATATTTATTTTACCACGATTTTTGCGTGGTGTCAAGCGATTTTCCAAAGTTCTACTATTAAAATTCTTTTGAATTATCTGACAATTACGGCTACTTAAAAGATTCTGGAATGTACCCAAGGTAGAACTATTGAGTAAAAAGTATGAATACTTGCAAAGGTTACCCAAGAAAAAGCGACTGCGATTCCCACTCCCTTATATATTCTCTTGCGTTTTTCTGTTAATCTATATCTTTTCATATTACATACTCCTTACCTACTTCATAAGGTATACTATTAGCTTTAAACCTTTTTAAAAACTTTTTGTTAGGTAAAATCCTAGTCATTCCTTGCGTTATGCGTGTCGATTGCGTGTCCTCTAAAATTTTCAGGAATTTATCTGCTTTAATCAATCGCAAAGGCATATCCTCAAAACCCTTTACACTCCTTTGATATGGAACAGTTCCATAAGCTACAAACAAGTGCGAATCCTTTTCTACAAGGTTAATAATGTTGTCAATTCTTCCACTGTTTGTCTTAATCTCCAACATTTCCATTTTGCCGTTAATGTTCACCATACTGTCAAACTTTCCGTGCTTGATGTCCACCTTACGGCTATTTTTTGAGCAATGTTCCAATTCAACGACTTTTCCAAATCTTCCCTTATCTTTTGAATTGTCTAACAATTCTGTAATTTTCTGCTCCCTTGCTTTTTCGTACTTGTTCATAGCTTGCCCTCCCTTTAATCAAGTATACTGATATAGTCCAATGCGTCCAATACTCCCTTAGTTGCATAGTACATGTTTTCAGTAGGTATCACTAACCCATTACTAAAAGGAATATCCAACATATCATCAATAAGATAATTCTGTTCTCCATCGTTCCACTTGCCTTTATCCTCCCCATACTTTTGACAGTGGAACTCATCGAACTCAAAAGGGATATTTTCCTTTAGCCATTTTAGTTTTGTGCGTCTAGTCCTCATCTGAAAAGCCTTTGAGTGGTTCGCCTTGCTCATCCAAGTGATAACTCCTACTGTGAACCCTCTTTCTTTGAGTCTGCGTAACTTCAAAGCTAGTTTCTGAGGGTTACACATCGGCTTTGCTTGTTTATAAGGTGTTACATCCTCATTCAGTAGGCAATCAAGCCAATCATTAACGGCGTATGTATCTGCAATCGTTCCGTCCATATCAAGATATATTTTCATGCTTATTCCTTTCATTCGCCTTATCTTTTGAGCCTAACCCAATCGGCTAGGCTCTAACAAACCAATTTTTAATATTCTTCAATACCTAGCTCAAGCAGTATCTCATAGCTATCAACCCATAGCCAATCATTTAACATTGTATCGCTTATAGGTTCATCCCCAAAGATTTCCTCTGCTAGTTCTTCCAATTCTTCCATTTTGTCATGTTCTCTGACGATGTCCAGAGTAATCTCTGCACTTCCCCAAGCATTAAACTCTGCGATTGTTATCTCTTCATATACCTTTATCATTGTTCATCCTCCCTTTTACTCTGTGATTCCTAAATCTTCAAATATATATTCTTGTTCAAGCCATAACCAATCATTTAGCATGCCCTCTTTTATCAATTCAGTTCCAAAAGTTTGAGCGATAAGCCTATCAGCCATCCTGATGCGATGATGTCTAATGATTGCGTCTATTGTATCTTGTCCTGCTAGTGCTTTATAGTCGCTTATGTGTGCGTACTCTGTGACTGTTCCGTTTCTTGATTCCACTTTCAATATTTTATGTTACCTCACTACTTCATTACTGTTATACTTGCTTATAGTTGCGTTCGTGTTCCTCACTTCATACCTCTCTTGTACTGTGTGATTGTATCCCTTAACTACGCTCTTATTATACATCTTGTCGATATACTTTGTCAAGCATTTTTTAAAATATTTTTTTATTTCGTTGCTTGTGTTTTCTATCTCTTTGATGTATTTATATAATACCATAAAGATGTAGGGATTGCAAGCGAAAATTAAAAGAAATATTTATTCAGTCTAGTGCGACAAGTCGGACCTCTCTGACTAGTTTGAATTGTCTGACAAATAGGAATGCTTTGAATAGTCTGACTTTTCCGGTAATTAAAGGGGGGGTAGGTTTGGTATATTTGGTGGAATATTCTGACAATTCGGCACGGGGCGTAGAAAACTTTCTGACCGGAGAATTTTTCTGACCGAAATAAAAAATCGAAATAGAATATTTCTGACCGAAAATTCAGAACATTCTTAACATTCAAAAAATTTGACAAGACAATCTTCTCTGTGGTATAATAAAAGTATGAAAAGTACAAAATTAGATTATACCTTAAACACAGCAAAAGAAAGAGTAGAGGCTTTACCAGTCACAATGTCTGAAAGGGAAGCCGAATATTACGCCAACTATGTACTCTATGCAGACCATGAGAACAAGAGATACGGCTTAAAAACAAGATGGGATGCAGAGACTACAGCAGCAGGAGAAGAAGGCTATACCATTGTCTACCCAAAGCAGCATAGGAAATTAAGCCGTAAGACGGTCATGGAAAAACCAAACTTCTCAAAATATCAAGACCTTTGGTTCTCACTTTGGAAAGAGATTGATAGGCTTGAAGCCCTAATTGCTTTAGCCCAAGGCAAACCCCTTCGACCTAAGCTTTTAGAGCGTCTTGGTTATTGCCAAATCGAGCCTATGGACCTAATACCCGAAGCAAAGGGACTAGACGAACAAACGGTCAATAACTATAGGGTTCACTTAATCCAACTAAGAACCCTACAATACACTTACTTGGATGCACTCGTAAATGGACCAAGTCATTTCTACTCCTTAACGGCTTCAAAGGGTGGTTGGTATGAGACCTTTACTGGTTTTCGTACGGTTCTACCGTTTCAAAGCCTTTCGCTATACCATGAAGGTTATGAAAAAGCAGAATTGGAAAGCACGGACTGGGCACTCAAGGCTCTCATGGAATTGGACGCTCAAGACAAAATCCCTTCAAACCGTTCAAACGGCTATGCCTTCGATTTCCGTAAAGCCGAACATGTGCAAAGCCTAATTGACCTCTTCTTAGACCTTGAAGATGTCCTAGCGAAAGCCGAAGTCGATAATGAAGCGTCCCTCATGGCGATTCCTCAAGCGATGTATGATTACCTACTACTATACGCTGAAGAGGCTAATCTATCGGACGCCCAAGCCCTAGTCTTCAAGGGTAAATGCCTACAAGAGTCCAATACCCAAATCCAAGCGAAAATCCATGAGACCTTAGGCATAGATTATAGCCTCCAATACATTTCGACCATCTTCACTAAACAAGTAGTCGCTAAGATAGTAGCCGCAGCCGAAAAGCATGTGCGTGAATTGGAATTCGTTACGTATGGACCTCAAGTGTTCAAACGCTGTTCAAGCTGTGGTAAATATTACCCAAGGAATACCGATTACTTTAAGAAGAGGTCTACAAGAGCCGATGGCTTTATAGGTATTTGTCGAAAATGCAGAGACAAAGCCGTTAAAGAAAACAAGGAGAATTAAGGAGAAAGAAACCATGAAATTTTTACATACATTGAAACAAAGAAGATTGCATAAAAGGCTTTTTACTTTTTTAGACCTTTTAGTGCAATTAGGGCCGACAGAGGCTTTAGGAGTCGCAAAGGCACTCAATCTCAAGTTTATGGAATATAAGGGAGCGAAAGCCGAAGGTCTCTCATTCGACGACATCCTATCAGAGACGGTAGACGGGTTCATTAAGGCTTCTAAGAGAACCCAAAAGAGAATCCTTAAAATCATGAAGGCGGCGACTAAATAATGCAACCTAAGATGCTAATACCGAAAGAGCAGGCTAACCAAAGCGGCTCTTGTACTTGTCAAAAGTGTGGGAAGGAAAAGCCCATTAGTGAATATGTGGCAGTGAAGCATTTTCTATTTCCAAGTGGTCATGTGAATATTTGCAATGAGTGTATTGAGGAACATTTAAAGGGTCAAGGCGATGAAGAAGTAGTCGATTGGCTTAAAGTGGACTTATTATGTCAGGCAATAGACATCCCATTCATACCAAAGCAAGTTCAACGATTAGTAGATATTAATGGGGCAAAGTTCTTTCCAGTCTACGCCAAGATGATGTACACTAGCGAATATGAGCGTTTCGGTTGGAAGCCTTACTTCGACAAATATAAAGAGCTGAAAGCTAAGGATATGTTGAGTCGTGAATTGCCTCTTATCAATGATTCCTATTATGATGATTTGAGGTTACGTTGGGGCGAGACCTATGACAACGAAGAGTTGGTATACTTGGAGAATCTATACAATGGTATCTTATCCTCTTATGGAGTAGAAGGCTCATTGGAGAATAACAGCGTACAGAAGCTCTGCAAAATTAGTTTGGAGATTGATAACCGAATCCGTAGTGGAGCCGACTTCGATAAGCTAATTCAGTCCTATGATAAGCTAGTAAAGATAACAAACCTAACGCCAAGTAATACCAAAGCCGATAGCGACTTTAGTTCTATGGGCGAAATTGTGGCTTGGCTCGAGAAACGCAATTGGATTAATCCGTGGTATAATGATGCCAATAAGGATATAGTGGACGAAGTTATTCACTCTAGTCAGGCTTATGTACAAAGGCTATACACCAATGAAGCAGGTATCGGTGAAGAGGTAACAGAGCGTATTGAGCAGCTGAAACTTGCAGCAGTCCTTGATAAAGCAGACCAAGACCTAGAACAGAAGCGACTAGCCGAAGATACAATGCTTGATGTACCAGACGTAGACCTTGAAGAGTGGGATACGGAGTCTCTTCAGGATTATGAGGAAGAGGAAATTGACGAAGCCTTAGAAAGTGGCATTATGGGGGTATAAGGATGAGACTACCGGGAATAGATACAGATATACCTCAACAACAGGAGTCATTACTACCTGAGCGTTTCGGGGTTCCAATAGAAAAGGACGTTCCATTAACAAATGAGAAGATGTTGGCATTAGAGCAAAAGATGAGAGAGAAGTTAGCCATTTATTCTGCTTATCCTGATATATGGGCAGATGAGATTCTAATACCAACAAATTCTTCATTCTCTTGGATGTTCTACCAAAGAATCATTTTACGCCAATTAGCAAGGATACCACTCAACCATATTACGGCAGCTCGTGGAGTATCAAAGACATTCCTTACTCTATTCGCTGCTTTTCATAGATGTATATTTGCACCAAAAAGCTCATTGGCATTTGCAGCACCATCAAAGACTCAGTCAGCCCAAGTAGCAAAGCAAACCGTAAACGACCTTTTATCTCGTTTTCCACTGCTCAAGCTTGAGTTAAAAGGTCCTCCAATATCAGGTAAAGACTATTTTGAGGTTAGTTTCAAGAACGGCTCTAAGATTGAGATAACGGCTGCTTTAGAGACTACTCGTGGACGTCGTTTCGATGCTATCAATGTAGACGAGGCAAGAGACCATAAAGCCGAACTGGTAAATGGTATTCTAGTACCTACTGTATCAAAGGTTAGGGTTACTGTGGGAGCAGGCAAAATTAACCCATTCGAAAACCATCAGATGCAAACCTATACTACATCGGCTTCAGCGAAGTCCAGTTACAACTATGAAAAGGTTTTAGATACCTTGATTCGTATGATTATTAACCCAAAGGCAGCTTGCGTATTCGGCTTGGACTATAGGGTTCCAGTAGTAGAAGGAATATATCCTGCATCTTATGTTCGAGACCTTAAGATGGACTCTACAATGAACGAACAGTTATTTGCTAGGGAATATCTATCCATTTATACACAAGAATCCGATGAGTCTTGGTTCAATTTTAAAAAGCTAAACAATCATCGTAAAATTCAGAGAGCCGAATGGCAGGCACAAAAAAGTATTAACGGAAGTGAATTTTTTTACATTATTTCGATAGACGTTGGTAGAAAACACGATAACACTGTTGTTACAGTGATGAAAGTTTTCCCTCGTAAAGATAAATACTATACGAAAGTGGTGAACATTTTCGTATTAGGTCGTAGCAAGAAAACGAAGCATTTTACACGACAGGTTATTGATATGAAGAAGATAATCGCTGCCTTTCAACCGAAAGAGGTTATTATCGACGCAAACGGTATAGGTGCAGGTATCATAGATAATATGGTAGAAACGCAAACCGATGAGTTTGGTGTTACTTATCCGGCATATGGAGTATTCAACGACCCTGACTATCTTAAGATTCAGCCACCTGAGGCAGAGAGAATCATCTACGCTTTCAAGGCGAACAGCAAGATAAACAGTGAGATGTTCGGTAACTGTTATAGCCGAATTGAATCGGGACTTGTGGACTTCCTCGTGAAAGAACAAGACGCTCGTTCAAAACTTCTATCCACTAAAAAGGGACAGAAAATGTCGGTAGAGCAGAAAACCAAATTCTTGATGCCTTACGAAATGACGTCTAAACTATTTGAAGAAATGGGTAACTTAAGATTGAAGAGAACGGGTTCGGGCTTAGATATTAAACTAGAGCCGATTAACTCTCGTTTCCCAGACGACAGGTTCTCAAGTCTATGTATAGGCTTAAGAAGGGTTAAAGAGCTAGAAGAGGAATATAAGGAGAGCCGAAAACGACTATCTCGCAATCCAAGGAACTTAGTATTCTTCAGTTAAGGAGCTATAAATGACCAAAGCAAAGAAACAAAGTGAGCCACAAAAAGTGGAAAAGAATTATACCTTAGATTGTTTACGAACTTCAATGGGTATGCTCTCAGATGGTCGTTTATATGACGACTATTTTGAAAGATATGGTTACCGTAAGGACTATACGATAGATGATGTAGAAGCTATTTTATCCAGTGGCGATATTGACTCTATGCGTTTCTTGTCCCAAACGTTTTACAGCATTAGTGGATACTATCAACAGCATGTGAACTATTTTGCCACTTTACTCAAGTATTGTGGGCTACTAATTCCAAATCCAAAGCTAGGCGGTTCTCTCCAAAATAACGCCCTACGAAAGAAATACTTCCATGCAGATAAGGCAGTAAGCAAATTGAAGCTTCAAAGCCTAGGTCCACATATAGCAAAGCAAGTGCTTTTAAACGGTATTTGTTATTATGCAGTGAGCGAAAAGACAAACAAAAATATAGAACTTATTGAGTTACCATGTCGCTTTTCTCGTTCTCGCTTTAAGGCACAGGACGGGCATTATCTAGTAGAGTTTAACGTAGAATACTTTGATATGTTAGACCCTATTGTACGACCTTCCGTATTAGGAGCTTATCCGGCTGAGGTATCGACATACTATGAAAGCTGGTCAAGAAAACGAGAAGGTTCAGCGTGGCTATTGCTACCAGACACAGTCGGTAGAGCTTTCGTATTATTTGAGAAACAGCCTTTATTCCTATCAATCATTCCTTCCATTATAAAGAATGAGAGAATGGTAGATATAGAGGATAAAAAGCAGGCTAACGAACAGAAAAAGATTCTTATTACCGAAATGCCTCACTTAAACGATGGTAAATTGGTATTCGAGCCTGATGAAGTGAAGATAATGCACGATGGTGCGGCTCAAATGGTACAAAAGTCTAATGATGATGTATCTGTGTACACGACTTATGGTAAGGCAGAAGTTGCAGACCTAGGGGCAAAGGATGGACTGAATAATAAGGGAGTAGAAAATTCCAAGAGTAACATTTATTCAACAAGTGGGACATCAGCAGAGTTATTTGCAAGTTCTACAAGCTCAGGTCTAAGCACTTCAACTAAGCTACATTTAGCCACAATGATGACTTTAGGAAATCAAATCGCTGCCTTTATAGAGGACATTGTCAATGAAGTTTATGGCAATGGGGCTGTTTCGTTTAGTTATAAGATGCTTCCAGTGTCTTACTTAAATGAAAACGACTTTATTGATGAATCTCTAAAACTAGCAACGAATGGTTATCCACTATTGATACCTATGGCAGCACAAGGTATTTCAGCTCATGAATTGATAAACATCAAGGAAGTTGAAAATGATGTGCTGGAACTAGGGGAAGTCTTAAAGCCTTTACGCTCATCTTATACAGAAACTGAAACGACTCAGTCTGATGAAGGTGGACGACCTACTAAGACTACGGAGAAAAAGGCTGAAACGACTATCAAGAAAGACGAAAGTAAAGATAGGAACTAAGGGGGGTATAACTATTGAAGACAATTCCAAATAGTTTCCCTATATCTATCTTCGACCTAGAGGAATCTGAGGTAGTGAGCCAAACCATTACCAAGAAACGATGTGGAATCTTTTATAAGGGACACAATCGAAATGGTGGCTATATCACAGATGAATTTGCAGACAAGCTATTATCAACTTTAGCTTATACTCCTATTAAGGGAATATTCAATACAAAGAACGACGACTTTGAGGGTCATGGTAAGAAAAACGATGAAGGTCGCATTTACGGCGTAGTACCAGCCGACCATAACTTCGCTTGGGAAGACCACGAAGATGAAGATGGCGTTGTTAGGACTTATGCGTGTGCTGATGTTTATCTATTTACTGCACTATATGAAGAGGCAGAACTTATAGATGGCAAAGGTCAGAGTATGGAACTGTATGCACAATCGCTTAAAGGAGATTGGACTGAGGTTGATGGCAAGTATTGTTTCGTATATACGGATGCTTGCTTCTTAGGACTGCAAGTATTGGGGGATGATGTAGAACCTTGTTTTGAAGGCTCTGCGTTCTTCTCTAAAAAGGAGAATCAGTTAATGTTTGCTCTATTAAGCCAGTTGACTGAGAGGATAGATAAGTTAGAAACGGGAGAAAAACAAATGAACAAAGACAAGATTGAGTTTGCTCTTTCTAGTAATGAGAAGTTCAATAGTCTACAGCAGGCTATGAATAACGAAGAAGCTTGGAGATTCAGTGTCATTGATTATTTCGATGAATACGCTCTAGTGAGAGACTGGGAAGAAGAGAAATTTTACAAGATACCTTATACCTATGATAAGGAGTCAGATGCCATAGCTGTATCTTTCGATAATAAGGAAGAGGTATTCCAAACATTTGTCACAGTAGAGGACAAGAACATGTTGGTAGAGAAATACAATACAATTTCTGCGACAGAAATCGTTGCTAATGTGGAACACGAAAAAATAGAGTCTGATGAAAAGTTTTCTGCATTAGAACAGAAGAACGCTGAATTGTCAGAACAGAACGCTGATTTTACTGAAAAGGTAAGTACCTTTGAGGCGACATTAGCAGAAAAAGATGCTGAGATTCAAGAACTAAGGGAATATAAGAATTCTATTGAAACTCAGAACAAGAAAGCAGTAATTGAGAAATATGCAAGCAAGCTAAGTGAAGAAGTTATTAATACTTACACTGAAAAGATGGGTGAATTTAGCCTAACAGACCTAGACAAAGAACTTGCTTATGAGCTTGTAAAGTCAGACAAAAGCGTATTCTCAGCAGATACCGGTGCAAAATTCACTCCTATTGAGGAAAAAGAAAGCGGTATGACTGCATTACTATCTAAGTATAAGAAGAACTAGGAGGAAAATATGGCTAATAAACTATTAGAACACAAGAATTATGCTCAGGTGGAGCTAAACAACTGTGCTTTCCGTAGAGATGGAAGAATCGTAGCCGACTGCATAGCAACAATGGTAATTCAGAACGGAATGCTAGCTCTTGTTGATAGAGTGAAGAAAACAGCAAAGCCAGCAACTAGTGTACCAACAGCTAATGAACAGGCTGTACTTGTATACAATGCTGAACATAGCCCTGCATCAACTTTCAACCGTCTATGCGATTATGTTTCTCAGGCAGAAGACGGTATAAGAGGTGGACTACTTTCAGTAGGTGACGTTTTCACAACAAACGCAGTCATGTACGATGATACAAAGTATCCTACAATTTCAAAGATTGCAGACGCTCTAAAGGCAGGTACACCAGTATACGCTATTGGTGGAGATGTAGCAGGTGCAGGATTCTGGCTAATCACAAATGCAGTAACTGGTACTCCAACAGTAACAGGTATTGTAAAGGAAGTAACAACTACACCTGACGGCTATCCAGCACTAAAGATTGTTATTACTAAGGCATAAGGAGAAGAGAGGAAATGAATAAAGAATTTAGAGAATTAGCACGCAACGCCGCTCTTAGACAAGCACCTCAGAACTTTACAATCGAAGATGTCAATGAAGCTTTTAGAGGAGAGCTAGCTAAGTATTGTACTTCAGTTTCAGCGTTCCTAAAGAATAGATATGACCTATTTGAGATTATCGTAGAAAACGTGGACGCAGTAGTACCACAGAAGCTATCAAAAGACCTAGAAATGATTGCAGAAGTTCAGCACGTAAAGCAGGGACAGAAGGCTGTCTTCAAGGTAGGTAACCGTCTTTCAAAGATGAGAGCAAAGAAGTTCCTTACACAGGTTGCTCTATCAGGCGTGTACGAAACATTCAGACTAGATACAACTGCATTTGAACTACCAATGCACGCTATTGGTATGGGAGCTACAATTGACTTCGAGAGACTACTTGATGGTCAAGAAACTCTAGCAGATATTATCGACGTATTTACAGAGTCATATGAGGATGCAGTTATCCTAGAAGTACAGAAGGCTCTTCGTGCAGCAGTAAACAACACACAGATGCCAGCACCTAACAAGGTAATCACAGCTACTTTCGAAGCTGATAAGATGGCTAAACTATGTGCGGTTGTTAAGAAGTACTCTGATAACGCAATCATCTTTGCACCAACAGAGTTCATTATGGCTATGGGAGCAGACGCTATTGTTCCAGCAACAACAGCAGTTCGTGGTATTTATTCACCACAGGACATCGAAGCTATTCATAACACAGGAATCATCAATCTATTCAGAGGTGTTCCAGTGGTTGAACTAAAGAACGGTTTCGTAGACCCTAACAATGAGCAGACTTGGCTTGACCCTCAGCTTGCATATGTCCTACCAGCAGGTAAGGAAAAGGTTGTAACTGTTGCTTTCGAGGGAGACACTCAGATATACAGCAACACAAATAGAGATAACTCTATGGAAATTATGACTTATAAGAAGATGGGTGTAGGTATCAAGAGTTACGCTCAGTTCGGTATCTACAAGAATCAGAGCATCGCTCAGACAATGTACAAGGCTTAATCATAACTAGATAGAATATTGGGGCAGGGTAAAATCTGCCCTATATTTAGAACATTTATGGGAGAACACTAATGAGATATAGTGTCGTTATAACTTCGACAAGAAGCCGAGTTGAAATCGGCTCTATCTCAGGCAATGAAAGGAAGTCTAAGCCTGTGGTTCAGTTATCAAAGGAAGGGGAGTTAATTGGGATTTTTCCTTCCATATCACAAGCTGAGAAAAGAACTGGGATTAGACATATTTATGAGGCTGCACATGGAGAACGTAATACAGCAGGTGGTTTTGTGTGGCAGTTAGAGGGAGATTATTATAATGGAAAAAGTGGTTAGAATTGAATCAATGGTTAATGCTCAGGTATCTATTGCTATACCTACTCTAAACCTAAGAAGAAGCTGGGAAAGAAAGGGGGCAATACAACAGATAGAGTTTAAAGACCTTGAAATGGCATTCTATGAGCCTGGTGTAGAGGGACTCCTAAGAGGTGGAATCCTTTACGTTAATGATGAAGAAGCAAGAATCGCTTTAGGTCTTGAAGATAAAGAAAATGGCATTAGCATTATTAAGATGGACGCTGCTAAGAGTAAGGAAGTCCTAGAAGAGATGTCACTTAAGGATTTCAAGGAATTGCTTGAGCAACTTACACCAAGCCAAATAGAGGACCTTGCAGATGAAGCTGTTAAACTAAGACTAACTGACCTTAACAAGGCAGAAGTAATCAAGAATAAGAGTGGCATCAATGTTGCAGCAAAGGTACTTGCAGCTAAGGAAGACGACGCAGAAAAGGCTAAGGCTAATGCTGAGAAGAAATAAGAGGTAAGATAAATGGTTGCAACAGAAAAACTGTTTAATGCTTTCTTTGTGTTATTGGAGTCTGACGAATGGGAAGGTTGGAGAGATGACTATATGGAGCAAGACCTGACAGCATTGATGATGGCTGCCATTCCATTCTTCAAGTTCCCTCGCTGTTCCTTAGAGGTTACAGAGGATGGCAAAAACTTTGTAGACGATAATATAACGAACACCGAAATACAGATTCTTGCTCACTATATGAAGTATGCTTGGTTGGGTAGAGTAGTAGATTCTTGGGAAAACCTAAGACCACTATATACGGAAAGAGACTTTTCTCCGGCTCAACAATTAAGTGAGTTTAGAGCAAGACAAACTGAGGTTGGAAGAATGGCGAAAGAGCTAGAGGCTACTTATTATAGGAGCAGAAACTATAAGCCGTTTGACTATACAACATTGGCAGGTGTATAATGAAAGCAGTGGAAGAGGCTTATATCAATAAGCTAAAGAATAAACTTTTTGGCTGTCTTTGTGAGAGAGAAGGTGGTCGAGATTGGGAACCATTCCTTGACTCTATTCTTATAGAGCTTATGGGATGGGAAGAGAATAAAAAGACAATAGATTACTATATCATTTTCTATAAGCTATCAAGCTGTAGATACCTCAGTTTTACTTATTTTAGGAAAACAATCTTTGATGTAATGAATCTATTAGGTCGAAATATAAGGGATTAAAATGAGTTACTACAAAGATGTATACAAAAGAAGATTGAACAGACTGGGAACCAATCCTACAGAACGACTAGAGATTGGGCGTAGGAGAAACTTTGATAGGTTCTTACACGCCTCTCCTCACTATTTAACCTTTAGTCATCAAGGCAGAGAGATAGAGTGTGTATTTGAGCCTTATCGAGAAGATGAAACAAAGAGGGTTATGCAGATACTTTGTGACGTAAGAACCGTCTTTCAGCCGGGGGAGATACTCTTCATAAATAATGGGTACTACATGTGCTGGTACTGGGAGGAAAGACGTCAAAGCGGATACAATAAATTCACTGTATTAAGGCTTTCACACCAAATAACTTGGCATAATAGAGATGGAAGCACTTGGGAGAATCAAGCCTATATATTCTCACAAGAGAACAATATGCTAAAAAATGAAATAAAGTCTAGGTCAAGAAGTGCGACTCTTTATTTAGAGAACTTAAAACTAGAATTTATGATAATGCCAGTAGACCCAAACCTAAAGATTAACTCCTATCTTGAAATGAATATCAAAGGTATTGACCATTATTGGAATGTAGAGGGTATAGACTCCGTGTCAACGCCCGGTGTTATGTACGTATCCATGACCCCAGTTATGAAGAAAGACTTAACGCCAATGCCTGAAAAACAAGTAGGAGATGATGACAATGATTTCTTTTGGGGAGGATATGTAGAGTAATGGCACAATTAACATCACAAGTACGCTATTTAGGCGAAATGGGTACAAACCTTATTGGTATCACAAAACGCCTATTAGCAAATCAAGATTTATTAAAACTGTTATTTCATACGGACAAAGACCCATTAAGCCAGCCAGAAGTAACAAAGCAAGAGGCTTATAGTCAGGGTTATGATGGCGTAGTACGTATTGTGCCTATTATTGATGATATGGTGGAACTAAGTCGCTCTGTAATCACTCTAAGAGTATTAAAAGGTATCCCACCTGCATCCAATACAGAGGCTTTAGATATTTACTTCGCTATCGAGATTTTTGTACCAAATTCACAATGGATTATAAAGAACGATAACTTAAGACCTTACGCTATTATGGGTGAGATACAAAAGTCGTTGGAGAATAAGGAGATAAACGGCTTAGGTAAGATAAAAGGAGCGGGCTTTGAGTCTAACTTCTTTACTAAGGAAATATCTTGTTTCGTTCTTAAGTATCAGATTACACAGTTCAACTAGGAGGTAGTATGGATATTCAAGCATTTAATTTTATGGGCGAACCAGTGCCTTATAAAGCTGGAATATTCTTTTATCCACCAACGGTTAAAGACGTAATGTGTAATCCACTTTATAACGCATTTGAAAAGGTATTAACAGTTACTCAAGAAGAGCTTTGGGATGAATTGATTCAAAAAGAGCAAGAGGACTATACAATATCCGTAACAACGGCTCCCACTCCCTTTGAGTATCTGATGGCAAGCTGTCACTCCTCTCCTGACTTCATGTCTGTGACACAAGGAGCATTTGAGTTCTTTTTAAAGGAGAAGGTAATAATTAGTCCATCCCAAAAAATAATACTATTTGAGAAAGACTTACTAAAACTGTCGGATGAAAAAGAGCCGACTCCACAACAGCTTCAGTCCATAACTCGTATCTCCTCAGACGATGAGTTCTTCGATTTTCAGAATCAGATAAGAGAACTTTTAGGGAAAGAGAAGGTCGAAAGACCTAATCCAAAAGAAGACCCTTATGTAACGAAAATCAAGGCTAAAGGGCGTATGAGAGAAAGACTAAAAGCAAAACAAAACAAAGGTGATGGAATTACAATGTCTGCAATGTTGGCATCACTTTGTTGTAGGGGAATTGGAATTACCCCACTAAATGTTGGAGAGATTTCTTATTTCGCTGCAATTAAATTATCGTCTATGTTACAAGCGAAAGAAGAATATGAAGTTGCCGTTAGAGCCAAGACAACGGGCTTTGGTGCTAGTGGTGACGTACCTAAGCATTGGATAACTACATTTTAAAAAATAAGGAGGCTTATTAATGAGTATTCTTGACAAATATGGCATCAAAGAAGTAGCTGACGTAACTTTCTACTCTATTGACGCCAACACTGGTAGACCAAGAACACCAGTTCTATTCATTGATACTGCAAAAGTAACAACAGTAGAGCAGTCTGCTGAGAAGAGCGAAGCTACAGGTGGACAAGGTAATCCTGCTCTAATTAGCTGGGACTTCGGTCGTGAGATTACGCTGAACATTGATGACGCTGTATTCTCTCCTAAGTCACTTGCTATTATGTACGGAGACGGCACTGTAAAGGATAAGATTAAGGTTAATGACCCTGCTAAGGATGATGGTGGACTTCTATACAAGACTATTATCTATACTCCTTCAGCAAACGCAAAACCACTTACAGAGACAGTGATTGACGGTGTTAAATACAACCTAACATCAGTAGCATACACAGCAGCTGACTCAGTTTCAGGTGGAGCTAATAGCGATGTTAAGGCAGCAGACCTAAAGAAAGACACAAAGTACTTTGCTTCTTTCTACATCAAGCCTACATCAGCTTATGAAATCACAGTATCACCTGACAAGTTCCCTGGTGCATATTACATCACTATGGAGACTTTTGCAAGAAGTGAAGCTACTCTGATGGATGAACACTTCCAGATTATCATTCCTAAGGGCAAGATTTCTAGTGAATCTACTATCTCACTTGAAGCAGGTGGAGACCCATCAGTATTCTCTATGAAGGTAACAGTTCTAAGAGCTAATGTTGATGGTGAAAAGGTAATGATGAAATTAATTCAGTTCAGCATGGGTCAGGCAGCAGCAGACACAGGCGTAGCACTGGATACAAGACTTACAGCTCCAGCAGCAAAGGCTTAAGTCTAATTACTGAAAATGGAACGGATAGGGTGGCTTCACCCTATCCTTTTCGGAGTTTAATATGGAAAACTTAAAATTTGCGTTCAAGGAACTGTACCAATGCGTTTTCACTGCTGAACAAGAAGTTAAGATAGGCGATTCAATGGTCATGCCACAAGAGCCGATAGTCGTGTTCGATAATATTCAAACTCTTGGATTACAAGAGATTAAGAAGAGAGCCGACGCACTAGGCGGATATGGTAATCAAGTTTGGGTAAGCTGGGAATCATCAGAAAAAGTTATTATCGACTTTACTCAAGGTGTCTTTTCAAAAGTTCATTTAGCCTTATTAGGCAATGGAATGATAGAAAAGCAAAATGTCGAAGTACCGATGTGGGAAATTCTTGAGGCAGATGGAGATAAAACAGTCACGCTAAAACATAAGCCTATATTACCGAATATGTGGGCTTACGACGCTGGCAATGGGAAAACATTAAAAGGAACGGTTCAAGAGAATAAGATAACATTTAAGGATATAGAGCCATACACTATGGTTCAAGTATCGTATCATTATAAATATGATAAAGCCGATACAATAGTAATCGGTAGACCGTTACTTCAAAACTACTTGAAGATGACGGCAAAAGTGAGATTAAAGGATGATATAACAGGGAAAGTTACGACAGGAATTATTAGTATTCCAAAGTTGAAGCTAATGTCAGACTTCTCTATGAAGATGGGAGACAAAGCTCCACCAATGTGTGGAAGCTTTAGGGTAATAGCATTTCCAGTAGGAGACCACGGACAACAAAAGGTTGCCGAGCTTATCTTATTAGGGGAAGACGCTGACCAAGACCTTTAAGGGCATTAGCAAGTATAAGCTAGTGCCTTTTTATGTGAGGAAAAAATGAATAAAGTAAGAGATTTTACACAGACGGTCAGGGTCAATACTAAAGCTGATATGTCGTCTGTAGTACAACAACTAAATAATATTCGTAGTGCTGCAAAGAGTACAATGCCCGATAATGCATTTCGTAGCTTAGATACACAAATCAATGCTGTATTAGGTTCTTTAGAAAAGTATAGAGCAACTCAGCGAACTTCTTATAAGAACAATAGAGAAGTAGATGCAACTACCAAGGCTTATGCAGAATATACTACTCAAGTTGATAGATTAGTAGGTAGTCTTAAGAATTTAGACAAAGCAAGTTTGTCTCTTAAAGGTGGTTCACTTGCGTCTATTTTTCAAAATGGAGCACAGGCTTTAGAGGCATATGATAAGGCTTTAGATAATATTGCAAAGAAGGCATCTACACTTGGAGTTCAATTAAAGCAAGGTCTACAGCTAGATGTAGATAAGTTAATGGGTGAGATTGCCAATGGTGGTAGTGGTAAAAAAACACTTGGTAATTTAAAGTCTCAGAACACACAAAAACTAACTAAACAACAAGCAACTTCTGATGCATTAAAAACCGAATATTATGGATTAGAGAAACGAATTCAAAAAAGACAAGAACTGGCTGGAATAACAGATAGAAGTGTTGCTCAAGAACGTGAATATCAGAAACTATTGGCTTCACAGAAAGAGGATAACAGCAGTTTTAGCTCTACTAAAAAGGCATTTGATGATTCAAATAAAGCAATAAAAGACTTGACTCAGAACGCACAAAAGCTGAAAGAGATAGAGAATACTTTAAATCAGCTAAGAAATGTAAAAACTCCTTTCCAAGCTATCAACGAAGAACTAAAGAAATTAGATATCAAGGATACAGTTACCGATATTCAGTCCTTACAAAGAATTCTTCATAACCTAGAACCTGAAAGAGCAAAGGCACTAAACACTTACATGAATCAGCTACAAGCAAGTGTAAAAGGTGTATCAAAAGAAGGTGAAAAGGCTGAAAAGGGCATTCGTGAGCTGCTGCAAGGCGCAGATAGTGCCAACAGACTCGATGCTCAGATAGATAGTTTGAAGAACAGTATGTTACACTTCTTCTCTCTAACGAACGGTTGGTTCTTATTTAAGAAAGCCGTAAGAGAAGCATATGATACTATTAAAGAACTAGATAAGGCTATGACAGACATCGCAGTCGTATCTGATTACTCTTTAGGGGATATTTGGGATAAGAGACAAGAGTTCTCTAAAGCTGCGACAGACATGGGTGTAGCTACTGTTGACTTAGTAGAAGCTACAACTCTATATGTACAACAAGGTTTAGACTTAGACACTGCTATGAGTGCGGCTATCGAAACTATGAAAATGGGTCGTATCGCTAACTTAGACGGTGCTGAGGCTACTAACCTAATGACGGCTGCTCTTCGTGGTTTCAATATGGAAATGAATGAAACTATAAGGGTTAATGACGTATACTCTAACCTAGCAGCTAAAACAGCTTCTGACACAGAAGAAATCGCCATAGCTATGTCAAAGACGGCTTCTATCGCACATAGTGCAGGAGCGTCATTTGAAAATACAGCAGCGTTCCTAGCTCAGATTATAGAAACAACAAGAGAAGCACCTGAAACAGCAGGTACAGCTCTAAAGACTATTATCGCTAGATTCCAAGAATTAAAGAAAGCTGTTGGTGATACCGTAGAAGTTGATGGTGAAACAGTATCCGTTAATAAGGTAGAAAAAGCCTTAAAGTCAGCAGGTGTTGCATTACGTGATAGCAAGGGCGAATTTAGAAATTTTGATGAAGTTATATTAGAGCTGTCAAAGAAATGGGATAGCTTAGATATAATGACTCAGAGATATATAGCAACAATCTCTGCAGGTTCTCGTCAACAGTCTCGTTTCCTTGCTCTAATGTCTAACAATGAAAGACTCACTCAGTTAGTCGGATATGCAGCTAATAGCTCTGGTGCGTCACTTGAGCAGTTTAATAAGACTACAGAAAGTTTACAATCTCAAGTTAATAGGCTAAATAACGCTATTGATATTTTCTTTACTAACTTGGCTAATAATACGATTGTAAAGGAAGCGATTGTAATATTTACAAAGTTCTTAGAAGTTATTAATGGTCTTATAACACCAATAGCTAATGCAGATAATATCTCCATGCAAATGATGGGTAGTATGATGGAGTTAGTTGTGGTTATAGGAGCTTTTAAAATTGCGATTTTGGCATTAACGAAAGGCTTTGATGGTTTAATAGCAAATATAATGAAAACTACTATTGCTACAACAGGCTTGAAAGAGGCTGAGAAAGCTGAAACTGAGGTGACTGGACTTAGAGCTTTAACAGAAAAGAGCAAGGTTTTATCCTATCTTGTAGGCTTATATGGAAAAGCAGCGTCAGCAGTAGGTAACTATGTGCGTTCTCTAATAAACATTGATAAGGCAGCCTTGGCTAGTGTTAAAACCAATTTACAAATAGCAATGCAAGCTAAAGATTTCTCAGGAGTATTACCTGCAATAGGGAAAGGACTTAATATAATTTTAACTGGCATTAAGGGCTTAATAGGTCCAGTTGGTATTGTAGTAGGAGCTTTAGCATTATTATACTTAGCAGTTACAAAGGATGGAAAAGAATTAGAGGCTTTGCAAAAGAAGGGTCAAAACCTTAAAGAGGCATTAAGTCGAACAAAAGAAGCAATAGAAGATGTATCAAAATCTTCCGACAAACTAGCAGAATCTAAAAAGACTCTTCATAGCTTAACCGGAGGTACAATAGAGTGGAAAAAAGCTTTACTTGAGGTTAATCAGCAAGTTTTAGAGCTAATAGATAAATATCCATTGCTACAGAAATACTTAACTAACAAAAACGGTGAGTTAGGAATATCAGAGAAAGGTTTTCAAGCCTTAAATAAAGACTTATTAAGAACAGTAGACTTTCAACAGACACAAGTTGCCAAAAACCAATATGATACTCTCCTTAAGAAGTATCAAATGGAGTTAAAAAAAATTGATAAGGGAATGGGTTCAGAAAGTGCCATCGTTAATAAGGCAGCCGAACAAGGTATATTCAAATCTGATTCTAAGCAAGGGCAGAAGATATGGCAAGAATTCCTAGACAAAAATAACTTATTTAGAACTACTGTTGATACTGATACTATTAACAGTCTTATCAAGCAACGTATGAAAGTTCTTGAGGCAGAAGAGGCTAAGAAAACAGCTTACGATGACTATGTTATATCTCAAGCTGGAATAACTTCTGATAAGGGTAAAAAGCTAATCTCAAATTATCATAAGATTTCGAAGGATAGAGTTGAAGAAAAGAGTGGTGCTGATGAGTATAGTGACAAGAGCAAAGATAAATTAGTGAACGAATATTCAAAGCTAATGAATACCAAAGTTAATACTATACTAGAAAAGTTAGATAATAAAGAACTAACTAAAGATGACCTTAGAGATGCTTTAGCTGAGAACTACGACTTAGAGAAATCTAAAAAGCACGTAGAGGATTATCAGTCAAAATATAATAAAGCTATAAACCAAGCTGGAAAAGACGATAAAGATACCTTAAACAGGTTATTATCAGGCAAAGGATTAACCGATGAAGATATTAAAAGAATTGGCAATGTAGAAGAGTATTTTAAAAAGTTAGGCATATCAGCTAGTGATTTAGGAATCGACCTTCAAAAGTTACAAAGCCAATTCGACAACACTAAAAAAATGTCAGCTAATGCACTAAAACCGTTAGAGGATTATAATAAAGCTATCTCTGGCATGGTATCAGAGTTGCTTTATCAAGCTCAAAGCAAGAAGACTGGACTAAGTGCAGAGGCTAAGAAAAAGCTAGTAGACAACATTACTGGGGTTGAAAATAGAAGTGATAAGGGAGAAGCCTTCACTAAAATTATTTATGACTTATATGGTCAAGCTAAAGACTCCAAGACTACAAAAGCTTTAAATAAATTAGTAGAGGACTTAGATACAACAAACTCTCAAAGCGTTTTAGAGTTTGCAAACGGTATAGAGAAACTTGGTCTAAACATGGATATGACTAAGGAGCATTTCCTAGAGTTAGTAGAGGTATTAGACAAAGTAGACCCTAAAGCCTTAACAGAAAAGGCTAATACTGTATCAGGTCTTATATCCGACCTTGAAAAGAGAGATGGTACAAACCGTAGCTTTACTCAAGAACAGTACAGCCAAATTCTTGAGAATAGTGGTGGTCAAATATCAGCCGATGACTTCTTCTATGACGGTTTTAACTACCAATTCCTAGGAGACAACTTTGCCGATGTATCTTCTATCTTAAGAGAGCAGTTAGCTATCCAGTATCAGATACAATTAAACACTGCTCAGAAGCAGGTTGAACGTGGTGAAAAGATAGATAAGCTATACAATGACGATAAGAAAAAGTATGGCAAAGATACTTTCGCACAAAGAGCCGAAAAGATAATGGCAGGAGATATTAGTAAAGAGAGTATTACAGCTAGTGATAGTACATGGTTAAGACAGATGGGTCAAGACATGAATATTGGCGATATGAAGAATCTGTCTAACATGGGTATCTACAATAAGATACAGGAAATGCTAAAAACTAATTACGGTTCTCAAGGTGCTGCCTTCTCTGAAAATAAGGCAAACTATAAACAAATTCAAAAGATGGCAGGTCAAGGTACTCTTGGACTTAGAGGCGTTAATGGTATGTATAATTCTACGTATAGTAGAATACAACCACAGGAATATGGTAAAGGTGTTGACGCTGATAACGTGGTACAAGCTGTACGTAATGGCAACAAGAGAATTGGCGATAAGCAGATTAGCCAAGAAGATATAGATGCTGCGAAGGACTATGACGCTGCTTTAGAAACTGTCATTAAAAAGAATGGTATTCTAAAGTCAGAGATAGACGCAACAAAGGCTTCTTTAAAAGAGCAAAGAGGAGCAGTAAAAGATACTGATGTAGAACTAGAGAGAATTGCAGTTTCTATTCTTGAGGCGAATAAGAAGTTCCAAGAGATGCAACAAACTCTTGGCAGTAGCTTTGATAACTTAGATAAGCTTGAAGCAGGTAGTTCTGAGTATGTAGATACGCTCAACAAAATGGCAAAAGCTGCTAGTGACTTCTTTGGAACAAACATTAGTGCTGACTTTGTTAATCAGAACCTAGACTTATTCAGACAGCTAATAGATGGTGGAGATGAAGCTGGAGCTGCCCTTGATACCCTAAGAGAAAAGATTTCTATTGATTTAGCAAGTTCTCTTACTGACCTTAATGCTATTACTGATGATGGTATTACTAAGGCTGAGGCTTTACATAATATTATTGACACTATCAATGGTATGAACATTCAGATTGGTGGTAGTGCTGATTTTACAAAGATTCATGCTCAGTTAAGTGCTTTGCTAGGAAGTGCAGACGCTGCTGATAAGTTTATTAGTAGCATGGGTTATTCATTAAAGTCTAGCGTTGGCATGAAGTCTGTTAGTTTCAAAGTACCAAGCAAGGTGGGACACACAAAGAGTGGATTCCCAACCTTGGACTTTAAAAATCAAACCTTCGATATTCCTGAAGTAACTTGGACAGCTACAAAGACAGGTCCGAGTGCACCTACCCTATCACACGGTTACTCCGGAGGTGGAGGTCGTGGAGGTGGCGGCGGTGGTCACGGTGGCGGAGGTGGAGGTCACGGTGGCGGAGGTGGCTCTGCTAAAGAACAAGAGCCATGGGAAGCTAAATATGACTGGCTATATAACCTCGTACGCAAGACCAACAAAGAAATCCGTGCTAGAAACCGATTAGAGTGGGAATATAAGAAGATATTAGAACTTGAAGGCAAACAACTTGGTGATGCATTACGCAATAGAGAACTACAAGGGGCTTCATTAAGAAAGCAACTTGGTTACTATCAAGAACAGAACGTAAAACGTAAGCAAGAAGCAGGACAGATAATGTCTAAATACTCTGACCTTCAAGGATACGCTAGCCTAAACAGTGAAGGTTATGTCCAAATAGACTGGAATGCTATTATGGCTTTATCAGGTCGAAGTGGCAATAACGAACAAGGAAAACGTATCGACGATTATATCAAAGAGCTGGAAGAAATTCAGAGTAAGATAGAGGCTACTGAAGACCAGCTTATGAATATCGAAGACCAGCTTTACGCACTAGAACGACTTGGTCGAGAAGATGCTAAGAGTCTTGAAGATAGAGTAATTGCTTCAATAGTAGCTCTAAGAGAAAAAGCCATCACTAAAATGCAAAACATCAACGACTCTATCAATGATGGAAACGATAAACTACTTGCAAAGATACAAGAGGGCTTAACAGAGTATCGTAATAATAGGGAGCAAGACAAACAGCTTAAGGAGATTCAAAAATCTGAGGGCAAGATAGCCTTAATGAAAACAGATACTTCAGGCGTAAATCAGCTTGATATACTATCTGCTCAAAAAGACCTTGATGATGCTAGACAAAGTTATACAGACAGCTTAATCGACAAGTCTATTGATGAAATGACTAAGCAGAACAGTCTAGCTGCTGAACAAAGACAATACCAAATCGACCTAATGACTGCTCAATTAGAGTGGGATAGAGAGAATGGTACAATAGCTAAAGAGGCAGCTGAAATCATGACCGAAGCTATTCGTACTGACAATCCTAAGACAATGACAGATATGCTAAAGGAAACAGAAATCTTCCAAGGCATGGGCGTTATGTCTAAAAAGGAATGGTCAGAGGAACTTAATAAGAGTATTGAAGGTGGTTTTAGCTACTGGATAAGTAATAACACTCTTGGTGGCTCTACTAAGGAAGCTCAGGAAATGACTAAGCGAATGGCAGGTAAGACTATCAGCTTTAAAAACGCTCAAGGTACTATGGTAAAAGGTGTCGTTAATGGAGATGGTTCAGTAACAGCTCAAGAAAGTCACGGTAAGCGAACTTATACAAGAGTAATGCAAGGCTTTGACGGTTCTTGGTATCAAGCTGCTGCCGGAACAGACATCGCTAAGGCAGATTATGTTCCACCTGCTCCAAGACCAGTTACAGTATCCTCAAGCAGTTCAAGTACGCCAGCCGTAACACAAGACCTTATACAAGGTATTGCTGAAGCGATTTGGGTATATGGCTCGCAGTCTGGTTGGGGAACTGACCCTACTCGTAGCCGTGACCTAACAGCCCGCATTGGTGCAGCAGGTGCTAGACAAGTACAAGACTACATTAATAGAGTAGTTCAGTATAGAGGTGCTCAGAAGAGTTGGTCATCATTACCTAACTACTTCAAGGGTCGCTTTAAGACTGGTGGTTTAGCAGACTTCACAGGACCTGCTTGGCTAGATGGTACAAAGTCTAAGCCTGAAATAGTCTTAAACGCACAGGACACTCAAAACTTCCTAGAACTGAAGAATATCATGGCAAGTTGGAAAGATGGAGTTAAAGCTCCTAAGGGTGATGTTTACTACGACATCCATATGGAAAACACTATCGACTCTGACTATGATGTTGAACAGATGTGGAAAGAGATGAAAGAGCAAATCAAGAAAGACGCCCAGTATCGTAACGTGAATAACGTAGGATTTGGTAGGAGATAAAATGAGTATAATCAATCAAGACGGACTAAACGGAAGAGATAATTTCCTAGGCTTCACCTTTAACGGTAAGCATTCTTCCGATTTTAGAATAGTCCGAGTAATAAATGGAGACCGAGACGGGCTAGAGTTACTCTCTAGTCCCATCGACTCAACAATTGGTATAACGGGTCGAGATGGTGGACTTTTCGTCAGGTCTACTAAAGACTCAAGAACTTTTCTTATCAACTTTGCTTTTGACGACCTTCGTGAAGAATCCATACGACAGCTACAAGAGTGGCTGTCTTTGGATAACGAGGGAGACCTAATCTTCGATGAATACCCTTACAAGGCTTATCGTGGGAAAGTGACGGGCTCTCCTGTTATAAACTTTATCGCCTTTGAGGAAGATAGAGTCCGTGAAGTGGGTACTAAAGGAAGTTTAGATGATAGATTATCTGGCGATTACAATGTGGTTGAAGTTCCGGAGAAACATTGTCGAGTTTATAAGGGAGAAGGTAGTGTCCAATTCACTTGCTACAATCCAACGGCAAAAAGTGTTCATTTAACAAATGAAGATTTTAATGATAAAAATAAACAGCTATGGATACAAACGAGTGGTATTTTAAAATATCAAAAAGATAGTCCAACAGACACTTCGCTATGCTTCTCCGACCTTAATAAAATCAGCAACGCTGACGGTGCGAATAATGGCAACATCAGAATATATAACGGTGGTCAAAAGCCAACACCAATGAAATTTTTATTAAGATTGACAAAATCGACGACGGCAACAAAAGATAATATCATGTCCTTAAAGCTAGTGAAAAACGGTGTGCCAACACCTTATGAAGCTATATATATCAATCTAGGAATGTTAAAAGAGCGTTTAACAGAAGACGAGGAATATTTCCTTATTGATACTCAATTACATCTAATATTGGGCATAGATAAAATAAAGGGCGATGACAAAAAAATTACATATAGAGAGAAAGGAAAAATTTGTAATTACGCTTTGGTTGCTGGAGATTTTTTCAACATACCTAAGCAGGAGTTAGATGATGAATGGAGTATCGTGATTGACGGAGCAAGACCAAATGCGTCGCCTTACTATCATTCAGGAGTATGTGTATGGTACGATTATTTGTACTATTAGGGAGTTATTATGGAGAAACAAATAGACAAATATGAAATATCTATTTGGGAAGATGTGGCAGATAGTAATATCAATGCTTCATCTTTCATTGAAAGAAAAATAGCTACAATAGGTGGGGACTCAATGGACTCACCTATTAAGGCTTTCAATCCCGTTTTAACGGAAAATATTAATGGGCAAAGAACGCTTACATTCCAAATAGCGAGGAAATATCGCAATGAGGAAGGTGAGTTAGTTTCTAACCCATTTTTAGGTTTATTGGTTGCTGAGCGTAAAATCAAGCTGCGTGATGGTGCAGTCTATGACCTAACTGAAAATGGTGCCTATAGTGCCGAAAAAGCTAAGAGTGAAGATACAGACGAAAGATGGAAAGACTTTCTTATTAAGAATGTTACTGAGGACAAACTGTCTTACATAAACACTTATGTTTGTCAAGAACTTCACGTAACAGAACTTGGCAAGAATGGATATGGTGTTGTATTAAACACTGAACTGGAGAATAACTACGGAACACTGAAAGACTTAGCTTCTAAGGTTTTAGTGGGCAGTGGCTGGAAAGTTATTTGTGAGAATCCACCTGAAGAAAAGACTGAGCAATTATTCGCTCTAAAAATGACTCGTGAAGTAACGGTACGCCCTTCCTTTAGTGGACCGTCTGAAACGATGCCTGCTAATACTGTCTTTTACTTTTTCTATTCAGATGTAGAGCCTTATGAATCAAAATGGATTATTAAGACAGGTGCTAAAACGCCTCAAGTATTAATCAAAAAGGGTGGAATCTTTACACTAGACGATTGTGGTGATAACCATACTGTTGTTAATGATGACCATAGATATAGCTATATCCTTGAAGAAGATTACAGTGGCGTTATCGTGTATCCAGTAGGTTCACGCTTAGACCCATCAAATGCAGGAGCTGCGATACAAGGTAAAAAGCTAGTAGAATCAGACTATTCTCACTATGAGCCAATAGCTAAGAAATATGTAACAGACTATATAGAAAAAGGAACAGGAGAGGCTGTTTATGGATATAAGGAAACTGAATATGTAACGACTGACATAATAAAGAATTATCTTGCTAACCCTACTAACTTTACTAGTCACGTAGGTTGGGGTCCAACGAACACTCTTCAGTTCAGGACTTTCCCAGTGCTAGAGCCTACTGACCCTAATTGGAATCCTGTAAATTACATGGTTCTTCCTCAAGTTACACAGCCTACTTTCTATTACAATGAAGGTGCAGTAACACAAAAGATGAGATTAGTTAAGGATAACCTCTATGTTATCCGAATGAAGCTAAGAAAGGTTAATACAGCAGCGACTAAAGCCACTACAACTAGCATATCATTAGACACTCATTCTAATACACTTGGCTTATCTGTCGATGTATGTACTTATAATAGACCATCGGCTCCAGTATCACTAATAGGTGGAGCAATACCGGTAAGATTCCCTGCTTCAACTTCTAGTGATATGTCCAAGTATGGTTTCCCTCTAGCTGGAACACGAACTCCTTTTGATGGAACTCTAAGAGAATTCAAGAGTGATGAAGAGCAGTATATTTATGCTTATGTAAAAGCTACAAAAACTACAGCTTCTGTGGGCGAAGATGTGTATTTCATTCTAAACTCTAATGCTAAGGATACAAACTATCTATGGCATATATCTGATATTCAGTTCTTTGACTATAAAGAATACACAGATAGCAAAAATGTTAAGAAAGTGCTATTCCTTTATGACACACCTGAGGGAAAAGCTATTGAAAATCAGTTCTTCTATACGGTAGATAGAACCTCATCAGTGGACAGAATAATAATGAAATCTTCTGACCCTAATCTATATACGGTAGTAAAACGACCTAACTATGAAGCAGTAAGGCATATAGAGATTGGTAAAAGTAACTACTTTAATAACATTAGCTCATTGGCTGAATTATTTGAGGTATGGGTTCGTTTCAGAGTTAAGCACGACAAGAGTGGTAATACTCTGCTAGACGAAAAAGGAGAGCCAATTAAAGAAGTTATTTTCTCAAGGTTTTCTCCACTAGATGAGTATAACTGGGCAGGCTTCAAATATGAGCAGAACCTAAACAGCATTCAAAGAACGACTGTTTCAGATGCTATTTCGACTAAGATAGTAGTAGAGGATAATGAGAATGAATTTGCTACTAATGGTATTTGTTCTATAAGGAGAGCGATTGATAATTTAAGTGGTGAAAATACTATCTATAACTTTGACTACTACATCAATATGGGTCTACTAGATAGTACACAAATGTTAGCCGATTTTTATGGTTTAACAGATGACAACCTAGCCTACTACTATAGAATGGGCAAAATCAATAAGGTTCTTTTACCTCTATCAGATAAAATACAAGCTACTCTAGGTGCTTTAAAAACAGCTGAAGAGAACTATAACTATTGCAGTATCGCTATCCAAGATGGTGGAGTCGCTTTAGAAAATGCAATGAAGATTTATGAGGATTACAGACGATTAGGTCTGCCTCGTACTGAAGATAAATTGATTGCTGCTAATGTAGTTCGTGCCAAGATACTTAACTTTGAAGTAATGAAAGATAAGTATAAAGGGCAAGTTAAGGAATATCAAGAACTATTATTTGGTGTAGGTCAGACAAAAGAAGCTTACTTCTATAAAGGCTTTTGGTCTAAAGACAATCCTTATCAAAAGGGTTCAATCGTTCATTATGAAGATAAGATTTATAGAGCTACTGCCGGACATACTAGAAACGAAGAACTATTTAGTGCTACGGGAACACTAGAGGCAGGATGGGAACATACTTCTTCTATTAACATCTTTGGTTTAGTAGAACAACAAAAGATTCTAATAGATTTTAAAAAGGCTCTTGAACTAAAACTATATCGTAAGTATTATAGATATATACAAGAGGGTATATGGCAAGGTCAACAGTATATAGATGACAACGAATATTACTTAGACGGTTATAAGGTTGCTAATCAATCAGCATATCCTCAAGTTAATTATCAGATAGATGTAGCTGATATATCAATGACTGAGGGAAACAGTGGCTATACATTCAAGCTTGGTCAAAAGACATATATTGAAGATACAGACTTTTTCGGTTGGGTATATCTAAAGCCAAATGGTGAAGCTAATGGTAGCGTTAGAACGCCTTTTAAGAAAGAAGTTGTCGTTACAAGCTATACTCGTAACTTCGATAACCCTGCTGAAAACCAAATAGAGATACAGACTTATAAGAATCAATGGGAAGATTTATTCTCTCACATCACTGCTACTACTCAATCACTGCAATATGCTTCAGGTGGTTATAATAGGGCAGCAAGTGTTGTTCAGCCTAATGGTGAGATTAAAATGTCCTCACTACAACAAGCGTTTGAGAATAATGCGTTTGTACTAGGTAACGCTAAGAATCAAGGCGTAACTTGGGATAGTGGCGATGGCATTAACATCGTAGACAGCACTAATACAAACTCTAGGGTAAAGATTACCTCATATGGAATCATGCTTTCGACTGATGGAGGAAAGACTTGGACTACTGGTATTACTGGTAGAGGTATCAATACTTCTCATCTATTAGCGGGTCAGCTAGATGTTAGCAAGATTAACTTAATAGGTGGAAGTGCAAATCCAGCTTTCACTTGGGATACTCACGGTATCAGTGCTTACTTGCCGGATGCTGAAACTGCTGGACTAGGCGATAATGGTCAGGTATATGTACGCTATAATAACTTAGGTCTATATGGTACTCTACAAGGTGCAGCAATAGATAGAGCGTTATATAACTTAGGTGAAAATGCAACGATAGAGCAAAAAATAAAAGCCATTAATCCATATACAAGTTTTATGCTTACTTGGAGTGGACTAACAATACGTAATCAAGGTGGAGCGACTGCTTTAACACCAAAGGGCGGCTTAGAGGTATTCAACCCTGATTGGCACTTTGAAAAACTGTTCATAGGTAATTATCTATATAACCTAGACCCTGATGCTAAGAGATATAAAGGTTACTTAACGCCAGACAAGAAAGCTGAGGGCGACTTAATACCAGTCGTATCGGTTGGTAAGTTCTATGACGGTGACCCAAATACAGCCTACTATGGATTACGCCTAAGAAATGAACGAGGAGAAGTTACCGTAACGACAGATAACCAAGGCAACCTAAAACTACTAAACCAGTTACAGGTAGGAAGCAAGACACCAATTACAATTGGTGGTAAAAAAGTTTATCGCTACGCTGGTATCAACGGACTTGATAACGGAAACACTGTTGAATCTATTTCGTTCTACGCAGGATATGCCCCTACGAAAGATTCAACTAAGCCGGCTGATTATGAACCTGCCCCTTTCAAGGTATACAATAGTGGTCGTTTAGTAGCTACTCAGGCAGAAGTCACAGGTACTATTAAGGCATTAGAGGGTGCGTTCCTAGGAAAAATTACTGTAGGTGAAAATGGAGAAGCAGGCATAGACGGCTCAAGCAATGCTCCTTATGCTTTTTGGTCAGGTGGAGCAACAAATCCTTCTTTCTACGTAACTCCATCAGGTTCTATGTATGGACAAAATGTTCGTATTACTGGTAATAGTAGAGTAGAGGGTGAAATTATAGCAAAGAGTGGTCGTATTGAACGACTGAACTTAGACAACAATAGTTATATCGGAAGTCCTAATGCTACAAGTCCGTTTGAACTATTCTTAAATATCAACAACAGGGCTTATGGTGTTAATACTTTAGGTGAGTACTTTGGTCAATTAGCTGCAATATCAAAGAACCCTTTATGGGTTAGCGATAGAGGAGGATATGAATCACCTAGTCAGTACAATATCGTTATTGGCAAAAGAGAGGGAAAAACAGAGATATTCTCTATATATAATCCTAAGACGACTTCTCAATCACAAGCTGTATTCTCTGTGGATGAGAATGGTACGGTACATATTGCAGGCAATCTACATGCTAAAGATAATCTACTACTGAGTGGAAAAATCATTAGTAATAATATGGTGATAGATGGTGATAAAGGAGATATTCACGTTGGTAATAGCTGGTCTATCAATAGCGATGGTACAGCTAACTTCAATAATGTTAACGTCAGAGGTCACTTAAGAGCAGTAAACTTCGGCTATGACTATCTATCAGCAGTTGGAGGCGAATTAGTAATCAGCCCTACTATCGTTTTAGAAAAGGAAATGACAGCAGGTTATCATACCGTAAATGGACAAAGCCAATATGGTGTGATTCTAACAGATTGGCAAGATGAAATCGGAAAGCCAGCTTCTCATGGTCATGGACTATGGAGTAAAGTAGATAAATGTATTATCAATTTAGAGAAGAACAGTAAAGAGCTAGAGGGAGTCGTAACCCATGCCCCTGACCTAGAAGAGAATACATTCTTCTTAGGACTACCAACGACTGTTCAAACACTGCCTAAGGGAACTTTTATCATTAGTAAGAGTGAGAATATAAACACTTTATCACTACGAAGTAAAAGTCCATACGGTCCGAACATAGTAATGAGAGGACCTTCAGTACCTTCACAGAATAATCAGGATGTAGTTATTGGATACTTAGACCCAGCGTTAATGAATAGTACAATCATCAGTTACTTTGGAGATGAGTTAAAGGCTAGAAAGTCATACGGTTTAGTTGCTGACAATGCTTTCTTAACTGGTAAATTATACATGCCATCAGCAGGTATTACCAATGAAGTAGGCACTAACAACCATATCGACACTATGGTTTGGGAAGAGGCATCAGAGATTGCAAATCAAGATGATAGGAATGTTCGCTTCTGGGCAGGTGCTACACCAGAGAAACGCCAGTCTGCACCTTTAATCATTACTCAAGGTGGTGAACTGTATGCTCAAAAGGGCGTATTCAAGGGTCAAATCATTGCAAAAGATAGTACATTCTCAGGCTCATTAACAGCCTCAGGTGTAACTCTTGGATATGAGGGAGATACAAATCCACTTGATGACCCACATAGACACTTCTACTTCCGTTGGGATGAGAATTTACATCAGCAAGCTACTGATGATGGGGATGATATTATTCCTAAGAACTATATTGCTGATATTAACCGAGAAGGATTACATCTATGGAGAGGATTTAATATCTTCTCTAAGACACTAGGTGGTAAATATCAAAGCACACAAAGTAATATCTACTACCCTGAAACAAACGACCCATTCCCTGCTGTTACCTATATTGACACAGATTCAAGAATGGTCGCAGTAGGATTGCAGGCTTTATCGGTATCAGATGACAATTCTGTACAAAGTGTATCTATTAGACAAAATAGTATTTCGTTTGCAGAGTATCAGAAAGAGGGCAGTTTTACAGCAATAGCAGACGCCCATAAAGATAATCAGCTAGGAAATATTGCTCTAGCCAATAGCAACTTACAGATAAAAACTGTTAATAAACTTATCATAAGTGGCAATGGAAATAACGAAATAGGTTTAGAAGTAAAACCTCAAGGTGAAAGAGAAGTAAAAGCTGGTAACTTAACAAGAGTGACTGTTGGTGGTTCACTGGCAATAGGCGATAAAATAGTAGTCAAGCAATTAGCCGATGGCATAGCTTATAACTATATAGGAGACTAATATGAAACAAGGTATTTTTACAAAACAATTTGACTATCACGGAACTCCCGTAGAAGCCTTTATTCGTTGGGAGACAAACAGAGACAAACATACTACCTTGATTAGAGGAGAGATGGGGTTTCAAGCCCCATCTTCCGAAAACTCAGGGGGAGGACAGGCTGGGCATACAAGTGGTCCAATAGCTGAAGAAACTATTATAGTAAGTTTCCAATGTGAGGGCGATATACAACAGGTTCCAATTATTAGTAACAGAGATATAGGTGGGGAACTTTATAAAACAGAACCCTTTGAAATAGAGAGAGAGACTGATATTACTCAAGAACGAGCTTCTTTTCAAGCTAATTTTTATGAAGGTGGACACTCAATCGCTGAGATAGCAGGAACATTCCCACTAGACAAACTCTCTTCTAAGATTGGAACACCACAAAACCTTGATTGGTACGATGGAACTAATTTTTCTCGTAATGGAAGTAAGAAGAAGAGTCCACACGATAAAGAACAAGCTTTTGAGTGGATTTGGGAGCCGGCAGAAGATGGTATTAACAATCCCGTTGTCGGCTATGAAATAGGATATAGAGAAAAGCAATATAGCACTTGGTCAGAAGACTATCTAATCCCCATAATGCTAGAAGATAGAGGATGGGAAAGAGATGGCGACCACTACTATGCTTGGATAAGTGCTGCTAAAATAGGACAAGGTACGCAAATTCAGTTTTGGGTACGAGCAAAGGGAGCAGATGGCACTGTTTCGGACAAGGTTTATTCTCAACCAAAGCTCTTTGGAACGCTATACACTCACCAACAAAAGGCAATTGCCCCACAAGTAATGGAGTCTTTACTCCATCAAGAATTTTATACACCACGACAATATCAGTTTGGGGTTGAATGTATAGTAGATGATTCCACTCTTTTAGATGAACAAGGTAACCATGTTGTGTATATTGAGTGTGAGTTTAACGGTAAGAAAGTGCGTAAGCAGTTTTCTATACCTAATAAGGAAGCTAATTTTTGGACAGGCAATCCGTTTAGAACTATATATGTTGGTTTTACCAATGAGGATTTTGGCTTGCTACCAAAAGAGATGGTAGGTCCTCCACAAAAACCTGTTATTACAGTAGATACAGGGTATTATGCAAAGTCTGCGGAAGCGTATTTAACCATCGGAAAGAGTCTTACCGGAGGCAGCTTAGTTCTATCACCACAGACCGGCTTAACCCTTGAACTACCTAAAATTGATGATGAATACAACTTGGTAGGCTTTACAGCTAAAATTGAAGTTTTTGCAAGGGGTGCAGATGGTTCAGTGCCACTACTAGAGTTTGATGCAGACCCAACCGATGAATTAGGATTAAAAATACGATACAAATTCTTCAATCAGCTTCTTATTGGAAAAACTAAACCTGCCGATGCTACCCCTATACAACACAGAATCTTTGCTAGAGTATCCCTTGATTGGATGAATAATGATATAGAATACGAACAAGACTTCATCACTTCTTTCCAATCAATTGCAAATGTCTTTATGCTAGATGGTGGAGAAAACTCCTATTTCTATTATTCAGAGGACGATTTACCAGTATTGCGTAATAACTTAGCGATTAAACTTGACATGATAGAACGCTATGATAACAATTCTCAAAACTTGTTAGAGCTAGTAGTCAATAAATCCAATGGCAAAAAGACTCCTATGCAGTTCTCAAATGTACAACCTTATCAGCTTGTAAATACGATAAGCAAAGCAAGCTTGGGAGAAGATGAAGATACTATTGAGGTGGAATGGAGGTTCTATCAAGTGGACTTGCAGTGCTATACGTTAATAAACTCAGGAAAAGCTTCAGCGTACCCTCAAGAGGACTTTAAGGTAAAGCTTCGTTCTATCACAGAAGCAAAGATTAAAGACTTAACAGAGGGAGAAGATAAAGAGTTTCTACAGAATAACGATGATGAGAACTCAGCAAAATGGAAAAGTAGAGTAACTTGGCAACAAAGACACAACACTATTTTCTATATCCACAACGCTACAATAGAGATACCAAGTGGTCCATCATTTACCTTCGATGTTAAGAAAATGTTTAGAGCTGATTCGTCTAGTCAAGATATAGGATGTACTTTTGAAAATAAAATAATCCTAGAACCATCAGTAAACGGTATGCTACCAAACAGTGGCGGATATAAAGTAGCAGAAGTTCATTTATTTGGCAAGAAGATAGAAAACTGCCCTATGATTGGTACTCTATTAGCACCAAATAAAAAATATATGTTTATCGTTAGGACTGAGTATTCAGAGGTATATCATGCTGGAAGAATCACAAGCGATACTCCTTTATCAGATACTATAAGTGAGGAATACGCTCTATTACCAATACGATACCTGTCCTATGCAGTAAGACCAAATACTTGGTGTGACCCAAAAGACTTGGGAGAGATTACAATATCAAGAGGAGAGAGGTAGTTATGATACTTAACACAAACTTTAACAATATATTAACTACATATCAAGGAAACAAAATAAAAATGGTTACGAAAGCCGTAACCGATAAGACTAGAGGAGCATACGGAGACGTTACATACTATTGTAGCGTCTACGTATCACCAATTTCACTACTTGATAATGGGCAGTTTCAATATGACGAATCACAGACTTTACTTATAGAAGAAGCTATTCTACCCTCAAGTTTTGTAGGCGATGAGGCTGTTTTAACTTATCGAGTACCTTTTTATGAATTTGATGCGAAGTACGCTTTCCATATTTATACGAAAGATGAAAGAGGAAATAGTCAGCCACAAAAGACGGTTGAGTGTATCGGTATTTGCAATGAAAGTTCTAGTGCAAAAGTCATTAAGGGAGCTTGGAATAATACAAAACTAGAAGTAGAAGTAGCTGCGAGCCTTGGTCATATAAATCCAAAGAACAAGACTAGTTATAACAATGCTTGGACTGCATATATTTTAGCTATTAAAAGCCTATTAGGAGATATATCTTATAAATGGGTATTGTATGTAGGACAAGCAGACAAAACTGCAACAAGTGAGGCATTAAGTCATGTTATAAAAGAAGAAGCTATAACTTTAGCCGATGCAACTCAAGACTTGCATAAGATTTATGCAATAACTCACGACACAGCGACAGGCTTAGAACTTAATCCTGAATCAAACTACTGTATGTATGCAAAGCTAGAGATAGTAGACACACCAATATCGACTACAGAGGATATTACACTAAATAGAGAATGTCCTTGGTCAGAGAAGCTATTGAGTGAAATATTTACTCCGCCTTGGACGATACGCAAAGGAACGGTAAGAGCTTTTTCACCTTATAAATGGGAGAATATTAATACTGGTGCTATGGTCGTAAACAAGAGTTCAGCAAGTGCGGATGCTACTGCTACACTAGCTCTCTATGACACTCATCAGACTACTGGTGGACAAGCTGCTAATACTCCTAATATTGGTTTCTTTGATGATAAGCATAATCTATTGGGTGAGATTAAAGTCGATGACGGAATTGCAACGATAAAAGCAAAAGAGAATAGTCTCACACTTAGCGATAGAGGAATTGAATTAGCTAGAATCAAGCACGATGGCAAGATACGTAAAATTAGAACAGAAAGTTTTCATAGTGACGAGGCAGGAGAGAAAATTAGCTTCTATGATGAAGAACACTTAGACCCACGAGTAAAAGCAATGGATTCAACATTGCCTTATCTGACTCTTGAGGTTGCTCCAAAACGCCTAGTATTGACTAATCCTTCATACAATGAGGATATTAGTGATATAGAGAATTCGACAGAAATTCAGATTAATTCTCCTTTTAATAATGAGGGAACTTTCCAAAACGCTGGAGTAATCAAAAACTCAGGTCAGATAAGGAACTCCAAGCATCTAATTAACGAGACAATTTTCTTAAATAAAATCCCAGAAGACCACCCTGATTTTTACGGTGGCAAGTTTGAGAATAAGGCACCTTTCTTAAACACAGTGGGTATTAAGGCAGAAGGATTGATTAGAGTAGATGAAGGAGCTCAAATAAATATAGAGCAAGGTGGAGGTATTGACAGCGTTCAATCCTCACTGAATTTATTCGGTGGTGTACTCACTGTAAAAGATACTAACGCAAATAACTTTATAATTCAAAGAATGAGTACTGATGGGGGACTTACCATTTCTACTTCAATTACCAATAGCGACTCTATGAAAAACTTCCTGCTATTCTGTGAAGAAGAAAACGGAGTTAAGAACATGGGGTTAGAGGTTGAGGATGAGAACAATTATCATTATCAGAATCTAGGACTTTTAAAGAGTGGTAGCAATAAGGCATCAGTCCTATTCTCAATGACAAAAGACCTAGACGGTTCGAATAAAGAAAACTTACTACGCATTGAACTAACAAATCCAAGTGTAGGAAAGGTAGGTTATTTACATAATAATAGAGAATATACCTTTGCAACAGAGGAATATGTACAAAATTCAGCAATTAAGACGAAAGTGATTGATGGTTGGACTATAGTAGAATACCCAAATAAAGTCGTACAAATGTGGAAAAAGTTAAAGAAAGCTGATTGTAGATATGTTAACGGTGCAATTCCATTAGGTAACTGGTATAGATATATCATGACTAGTAGATTACCAAATAACTACTTAGCATCTGTTACTGGAGCCATTGCTGACGGCACAGAGGGCGGAGGACATTGGCACTGTGGACAAGGTAGTGAACTAACAACGTCTTCCGTTGAGTTGATTCTATTTACGGCTTCATCTCAAGGACTAAACGCCACAAGCTTTCCAGCTGAATATCCTACTGTGACAGTATGGGGTATTGCAAAGTAGAATTTGACTTTTCTCCGATTTTATGGTATAATAAAAGAAAAGACAAAAGGAGAAACTGATGATTTTAAAATTTCAAGATATGGTAGCAGTCGAAAGTTTTATTCAGCAACACGCTACAGACAAAATGCCAGTATCGGCTGCCTTTAAGCTTAATAAGATTCTAAGGGTAATAAGTGGGGATTTGCAATTCTTTAGGGACAGATATACAACACTACTACAAGCCTGTGGAGAAAAGGATGACAATGGAGAGTTGGTAGTTTTAGAAAATGGCAATTACAAAATCAAGGATGAAGAAACCTTTGAAAAGGGTGTTAAAGAAATTATGGATGAGGAAGTAATCTATAATGACCTTTCTTGCGTAAAACTTGCCGACCTGCAAGATATTCAAATATCCATAGCTGAACTAAGTGCAGTGATGCCAATAATTGAAGAATAAAAAGAAGAAGCCTTTAAGGCTTCTTTTTTTGTTCCCCTATATACATCTTAGCGTGAGTATCTGCAAAGTATTTTCCAATACATATTGCGTCACTTTCATCATCAGTAACGGTTATATTATGCCATTGTTTCACCAGTAACCGAGAAGATTTTTTCTTATCTGCTCTAGTTCGACCCTTTACTCCACAGTGATGACGCCAAGTGGAAATTAGGACGGTATTTGGTTCACAGTGCATACGACCACATTCTAACATTAAAGCTCCCATTAATTGAGCAAGCATTTTGAATGTATTGTGTCCAACCATTTCGGCTGAAAAACTATCTCCGTGTGCATTGTACTGTACTTCTTCCAATCCTACTTCATCAGGTTGCCAAGCAGAAATCATAGAACTCAGCCAATCGCAAGCGTTTACTATTCTTTCAAAAGGCGTTCCATCTCTATTTGTAAAAACTCCGTGGGCAATAAGAGTAGTGTCATCATAGATAGCATATCCGGTCGTATGTGTAGCTTGGTCTAACGCAAGTATACGATATGCTTCTGTCTTTGGTTGTGGCTGTACCACCAAAGTTTTCTTCTTTAAATTAGATACACAAACGGGGCAAATAAACTTTGCCCTCACTTTATTCCAAGGTAGCTCTACAAGATGTCCTTCATTACATCTAAATTGCATTGGTGTATTTAAGTTTGTGTACTTATCTGATTCACAAGTCCATCCTGCTAATTCACAGGCGACTTGTATGTCTTCTAGCTTTATCTTGCTCATTAGAAGAGTCCTGAGCCTCCAAAACCTGAGTTTCTATCTTCGCCGATGTCAGCCACAGACTCGACTTGCAAGAATGAACAAGTAGGAACTTCCTTTAGTACCAACTGAGCAAAACGCATGCCCTTTGTAATAGTGTAATCTTCTCCATAGATATAGTCAATAACATTGCCTTTCTCGTCAAACTCTATTTTTGTTATTGGAGGATTTGAGTTAGTGATTATAACTCCAATCTCGCCTCTATAATTAGCATCGATAGTGCCGATAGAGTTTGCAATTCTTAAAGGACTCTTTGCTGATAGACCTGAGCGTGGTCGTACTTGTAATTCATAACCAAGAGGTATAGCCGTTTTAAGTCCGGTTGGTACTATAATAGTCTCCCCCGGTTTTATCGTAATATCCTCTACTGCATATATATCCATACCAGCGTCGCCAGCGTGAGCATATGTAGGAATCTTGGCGTCCTTATGACAAAGCTCTATTGGAACTGTGATGATTCTCTTTGCAATTCCTTCCGTTTCCATTACAGCATTTGCAAAGATAGTCACAATTTTCGTTAGGTAATCTCTTTTTGCTACATCAAACTGCTTAAACTCTGCCGTGTTCTGAATTTGTTCTGCTATATCTTGAACAGAAGCTACTAAGTCCTCTGCCTTTAGACCACTACTATTAAGTGACTGCACAAGGGCTAGTTTAGCTGTTTGGTCGTTCAAGGTCTTTTCTAAGTTTGATAGTAAAAGTTCAGATACTATCGTAAACTCTGGGTCGTCAAGATATAGAACAGAGAACAGTGCTGTTGCACCGTCATTATCTCCGTCAAAGGATAGTAGGTTTATGATGTCCTTAAAGCTTGAACTATCTTTTAGCAACTCTTCTTTTGCTTGTATGTTTATAACTTCTCCCATACTTACCCCCTATAGCAGATTAGTTCTTCAGCATAAGGTAGTGATTCAATCCAGTCACATATCTCATGCCACTCCTTTAGTTTATGGTCTTTACGAGCAAAGTAGATATTCCTTAGAGTAGCATAATTAGCTGTCCAAGTTCTTGTCTGAAGCCATCCCTGTGGAAGTAGCTGATTTAATGCTCTCCAATATCTCTTATCACCAGTTTCGATATACTTACTTCTAAGCATTTCTAAGCCTGCGATAATGTCCTCCCATATATCACTAACTGTGAGTTCGTGCATCTCACCATGAGTAATCATAGTTTCTGATACTACTAATGGTAGGCTGTCCTCATCAATTTCAAAAAAGTCCGGCTGAATGTTGTGTCTCTGAAGAGTATGCATTGTGCTAGTAGAGTTAGCAACAGTAGCAACCTTATAAGTATCTAGCTCCTTAAATACATAAAGTGGAAGAGTAAAATCACAAGACACGAATATCTGTCTCATGAACTTTGCGTGGTCGCTTCCTGCCTTTAGAAGTCTTTGTGCTAGGTCTAGGTCATTCTCACCGATAGTCGTTTCTGTTGAATCATTCTTGTCCCAGCTTTCAAGAGGGTTACGCATACCTCTCATCGCATTTTCAAAGTTATATACTTTTGTGTGTTCTATTTTCATATTTCGTCTCCCTTAAATCTTTATATATCTATTATACCATAATTCTGAGAAAAAGTCAAATTTTATGGCAATTTTACTGTCTTTTGGTTTTCTTCCATCGCTGCTGCATAGCCCTCTTTAAAGCCTTTTTCGTATTCAGCCTTTAAGTTATTCAGCATGTTCTGTGATACTTCAGGGAAAAAGCTATTGATGAAAAACTCAAAAGTAAGTTCGGGCTTTTTCAATGGACTTTTCTCTAGCTGTTTTACCATTCTCTTTACGCTTGATAAAGGCACTGTGCTATTAAACACAGTGTCCTTATTTTGTTTTATCGAATATCTATTCATTCTTTATCTCTCCTAATCACACTTTGTCCAGCCACAGCTAGCACATTGAGTACAACCACCTACGTGAGCAATCGGTTCTCCACACTCAGGGCAAGTTTCATCTGTGTTTTTAACTGGCACAATTGGCTTTACTTTAGCTTGAACTGTTGTTGGCTTCTTAGGTTCAGCCGGCTTATTTCCTATCATTGCTTGAGCTTCGTTATACATTTCCTTAATGACAACACCAATAGCCATAGGGCAACATGCACCTTTGCTCGTATCGTGCTTTGTAACAGTTCTTGCTCTATATGATGGACAAGCTATTGCTGAGTTTAACTGGTCGATAATCATCTCAAAAGGTATTCCACCTCTAGCTGCTAAGGAAACCATTCTTGATAGCCCTACCATGAATGAGTTACATCCTCCAGTTGACCCCTTACTTAAGAACAATTCTCTAAATTCTCCACTATCTCTATCAAAGAAAGCTTCACAATGAATAGTTCCACAACCACTCATGATTCTTCTCTTTAGACCAATAAGGTTATCTGAAGCTTCAATAACTTCTCCTCTCTTTAATCCTTCTTCTTGCTCTTCTTTCTTATCAGGGTTTGTCATTAGGATACCAGCTCTACGACAACCCTCTCTGAATACAGTCACTCCCTTTAAGCCTCTCTTCCAAGCCTGCATGTAAATGTTAAACACATCATCTACTGTTGCTTTATTAGGAAGATTTATTGTAGAACTTATGCTTGCGTCTATATGACTTTGAAGAGCCGACTGCATTGCTATACGCTCATTGTAGTTTAGTTCGTGAGCAGATACGAAATAATCTGGCAAGTTCGCATCATCCGTTAAACCATTATCTTCCATATACTCTTGAACGATAGGAGTGTAAACCTTGTAGTAAACGTCTTCTCCATGCAGAGATTCTGTTTTTCTTGTGTATGAGAAGGCGAAAACAGGTTCGATACCTCCACTTACTTGGAACATTGTACTGATACTTCCCGTCGGTGCACAAGTTAGAAGCTGAGAGTTTCTGATTCCATACTTTTCTAGCTTAACTGCAAGGTCACGAGTTAGGTGTCTGTGCATGAAATCTGAAGTTACGGTCTTATGATAGTTATAAGCAGGAAACGCTCCATGTTCTTTTGCTAAGTCGATAGAAGCCTCAATAGCATTAAGTGCCATAATATCGCCTACTATATCACAGAAATCAATAGCATCGTCAGAACCATAGCGTATGCCCATCTTAATAAGGCAATCTGCCAATCCAAAGATTCCAAGACCTATTTGACGCCAATCATGAACGCTATCTCTTTGAACCTGTAATGGATGTAGTGGAAGTCCCTCATCAAGAACTTCATTTAGAGCTACAACAGCAATTTGAACAGCCTCTGCAAACTCTTCTTCTAAGAATTCTCCATCTTCCACGAACTCTGCTAGATTAATTGAGCCTAAAAGACAGCTACCACCAGCTGGAAGAGGTTCTTCTGCACAAGGATTGACCGATGCGAACTCAAAGTCGTCGTATGTGTTTAGCATATTTCTCTGTTTGATATTATCCCAAAATAGAAGCCCCGGCTCTCCCATATCCCAGTTCATATGGCAGAGTTTTAAAAACAGCTCTCTTGCCCTAACGACCTTTGTAATAGTTTCTCCTGTAGTTTCTCTAGTAAAGGAAAGTGTATAATCTCTATCTTCCTCTACTGCTCTCATGAAGTCATCTGTAATACGGATAGAGATGTTAGCCTTAGTTACCTTGTCGAGGTCTTCTTTAACCCCTATAAAGTCCTCTACATCAGGGTGTGAAATAGGAATGGAAATCATTAATGCACCTCTACGACCAGACTGTCCAATTAGTCCAGTAGTTAGGGAATACAAGTCCATAAAGCTTACTGCTCCTGATGAAGTTTTAGCTGCGTTATTTACGGTCGCTCCATTCGGTGCTAGTTTACCAATATCTATGCCACAACCTCCTCCGTATGAGAAAGTTCTTGCAAGACCTTTGGCTGTATCGAAAATGGACTCAAGATTATCCTCAGGTGATGGAAGAACATAGCAGTTTGAGTAAGTGATTTTCTTGCCATCTGCTGTTCCTCTATTGCTTAGGATTCTACCACCAAAAAGGAATTTCTTTTCCCTAATCAGTTTACCTACATCTTTGTTGCCACCTGATACTCTTTCTATCCAAGCATCAAAGCTCTCCTCCTCTAGTCGATATTTATTGTTAAAAATATCAATCGACAATTGATTATCGTTTAGCCACTGTTCTACTGTTTTCATTAGTCCTCCTTTTTATCACACCATTTACAATATCCATCTTCAAATTCATGGTCACACATTTCTTGCAATGACTGCAATTCTTTCATCGTCTCTTGAATACTATCTATCAAGATAAACACTTTCGGGTCGTATGATTCCGCTAAATGTTTCTTGCATTTTGCGACTTTCTTTTTTATCTCTAATTTTGTCATAAAAGCCTATCTCCTCCAATTCATTTTTGGTTAGCACATGTGGCTCCAGTTCTCCATTTCTATCAACAGTATATTGTATATTATAAAGAAGTAGAAAAAGGTCTGGATATAGTTCTTTGATTTCCCTAAATACTCTTTCTTTCTCATAGGTTGGTAAGTAATGATATAGATATTTACAATAGATAAAGGGCGTAAAGAAGAAAGTATCTCGATAACTTACCATAGTTTCAAACTGTGAATTGAGCAAAGCTATTAACTGTTGTTCACAATAGCCTATTTTCATTCCAGCTTTTGGTTTAATATTGATGGAAATATTTTTCTTCGCTAAATAATAAGCCTCAAAGATACAATCCATCATTATCTCCTCAAAGCCGTCGCCCCAACTATCGTCTATGTTATAGGTGATGGACTGTCTAGGATATTCATCCTTCTCAAACATTGTCCAATCTATTGGATTAGTTACGATTGAGTTTCGGAAATTGAGTGTCTTTGGCAATTCTATCCACTTCAGTATCTCTGTATCCGACCTAAGCTCTAATGGGTATTTAAAACCGAACTGAACTCCCTTACGACTTCTCTTTATCAAGTATTCTATTACATCAGAAAAATCACTTATTTGTTTTAAGTTTTGGTCGTGTATGATAATATTTCGGGTACTCTTATCATGGTTTTTTAGTTGATACTCGAAGCCCGGAAATACAGTCTTCTCGTCGAGACTCAATCTTAGGTGTGTAGCATTGGTCATCATATCGAAAGCCTTTTTTTGTTCCGTTGAATTTTGATAAAATCTCACTGCTCCACTATAAGCCGAAATGTCTGCGGGACATTGTTCGACCCATGGAGGTAATGGTTTATAGGTTGGACTAATTGCATTACCTCCATACACAACATTTGGGTTAGTTATGATTTCAGTGGGATATTCAAAATCCTCATAGTCTTTACGGATATAGATACGACCGTCAAACTCTTTATCATACTTTGTAACCATGGTCACTATATGATTATTATGGGTCTTTTCATAGTAAGACAGTTTCATGAGTTCAAGGTTGAAGACAATTGGCTGTCTCCACCTTGTTAAATCCCAATCTAGTAACTGAATCATTCTACTGACCTCTCTTTAAGCACTAACTCACCATTATCTTTTACTTCTTCTATTAAATAAAAATGGTGCATATTGGCTTCTTTCTTGTACTTCTTCGCCATAAAAGTTTCTCCAATTCTATGACCGTGTACCATAATCTTATTTCCACGAGTGAACATACTCTTTTCCACGACTTTTTTCTTACCATCGGGTCCGACAACACTGACCTGCTTATTATATAGAGGAACAACTCCGAAAGCCTTTACGGTTACCACTCCGTCTGTTGTTAAAAGTTTGATTTCACTTTTCGCAATATCCTTGTCAATAACGGTTCCAATAATGTTTGTTAATCGGAATATATTGACCGTAGTTCCCTCTTTCGTTTTAAAGCTATATTCTATATCAGGTACAATTGGTAAATCGCAGAATCTTTCAATACCATACTTCTCTAAGTCTACATGAGCCAATTCATGTTCGTCTTGATAGAAAGATACTGAATCCATTGACCATTTACTCTCTGTTCCACTAGCATACTTCTCTATGACTTCATCCATTAGCTGCTTATTTATCGCATCCAACAATTCATTCAAATGCTCTTTGATATAATCTCTGTAAATGGCAACTCTACTATCATAAGTCTTTTTCCAAGCTGTAACTCCCAATACTGGTACACCACTCATAGTTACTACCATATCGAATAAGTCATTCTTCTGTAAGTAGCCTAATGCGATTTCGTCGACTCTATAATAGTTACCGTCAAGAGTTTTCCCTAACTTTTTTAGATACTTATCAAAGAAGAACGTCTGCTTTGGAATATCGTATTTACCATCTATCGGTAACAAGCCACGAGTTAGGAGCATATTGAGATTACGCATATTTAGTGTCGTCTTTTGGTCGGCAATCGTTCTAATATAATCATACATTATATCTCTACGCTTACCAAAGCTGTCGAACGCTCCACTCTTAATCAGATTGACTATTTGTGGTTTTGTCGTTTTCACTCTATCCTTAAAATCTTCAAATGAAGTATAAGGTCTATTAGCAATAATCTCTTCTATTAAATTGTCGTTGATGTAAGATATTCCTTTTAAACCGTATCTTATCTCATTACGGCTTGCATCAGGTGTATAAGTATACTTTGAAAGGTTAATATCCGGTCTTAGAACCTGAATACCCTCTTGTTGCATTCTTCCTATCGCACTAGCTATCTTACCGTAATCTACACCTGAAGCCTTATTCTCTTTTAAGTCCTCATCAAGAATAACACCCTCAATAATTTCATCTTCATCACTATCATATTCAGTATCATAGTCAGCACCACTGTCAACTATTAAGTTGGCTGTGTTCCAAAAGATAATAGGGTAGAAGTGTGCTAGGTTCATTTCTTGTAAAGCTACGATACTATAGGAGAGAGTATGAGCCAAATTCGTACCACTCTTAGTTTCCTAAGCCCCTTTCGAGTTGTGGTCTGGACTATCCCATCACCCTTATTCTTCTAATAAGGGGTCTTTATTATAGTCTCTGAACGTCTTTCTTAAACCTTTACTTTATTTGATATAATGTGTTTTAAGAAATTTCGCTGCGGATTGTCCAATCTTTAATCTTTTTACCATACCGACAAGAGTTAATTGTCGCCATCTTTTTATCACTAAAAACACTTGGTAATTAAAGCTCTCAGGAGTTTCCCGCAATTTAAAAGATTTTTTTCTATACATTACTGTATAGGGATTCCATTTAGTTAAAATCCATACCCACGTTGCGTTGCGACCAACACGTTCCATACATATGAACACAACTTTTTGTCTAAGTTCTTCGCCTCTGCGTTCTCCCAAAATTTCTTCTCAAAAGCTTCATAATCTTTTGGATTCTTTTTTGCCACTGCCTTTCTAAGTTTATCGCTTTCTCCAAAGCTAAAACCTGCAATCTCAGGGTGTCTCATTAATTGGTATAGGTCCTCTTGATGGGCGGCTATACCGTTTGAGTAATCCAATAGGCTATGTAACAATTCCCTTTGATGTTCATTTAAGCCGTATTCTCTCATCTCTCTATCCCAAGCATTCTTATCTTGGATGAAACGAGCGAACTTTTCTAACGGTCTTTCAGACTTCTTATCTGGTGGCATTAGTCGAATACAAGAGTTTAAAATAGCTAAATCTTCCAATGATTTTGGTTTCGTTAGTGCTATTCCTTGTATACCACTTTCTTTTTCCATTTGGAACAGTGAAGTAATCTCATGATTCCAAACCTTTTCCCACATCTCAGGATTTGTCCTATCAAGATTATAAACCCCAATCGCACTTTCATAAGTTTCTTTAAGCGTAGGTTTTCTTTCAAGGAAACCATATTCACAAAGGAGTTCGACCGTTGTTTGTATCTTCTGAAGTCCAGCAGTTGCCAGTAGGTCTATCTTAATAAGTGAAATCTCTTCGCACTGATGTAGGTCGTAACAAGTAACTATATCGCCACTTGAAGTTCTCATTATGCCACAATATTCTTCGATAGGTTTTTCTGTAATAACCACTCCACCTGCGTGAGAACCGTTTCCACAAACTAAGCCTTCGATTCGCTGAGCTACTTTCCAAAGATTAGGTCTTTTATCCATCTCTGCAACAAAAGCCTTATTTGGAGCTAACCCCTCTGCCTCATCGCCGTAATAGGACTGTTGTAGAGTTCTCATGATTCCTCTTTCAGACTCTATTAAACTTGAGATATAACGACCAACATCGACTGGGATATTCAATGCTCTTGCTGCCGTCAATATTGCACTCTTACTCTTTTCTGTCTTGTATGTTGCAACCCTAGTTACTCTATCAACGCCATAAACTTCTTGTAGAGCCTTAATACATTGACCTCTCTTATTAGAAGAAATGTCTATATCTATATCAAGGACACTGGCTCTATCGGGGTTAATAAATCTTTCGTGTAGTAGAGCAGCCTTTTCACGAGTCGGGTCTATCTGAATGATGCCTAAGCCGTATGATACATATGAAGCTCCTGCTGAACCTCTTGACGGACAAACAAATGAATCACCTAGAGTCCAATAAATCTCTATATAGTCGGCTACCATTAGGAAGTATTTTGACCAAGCAACATTTTGCTTTTCACTCGCTGCCTTGATATTCTCTAGTTCTTCAGTTAGACGACTACATTTAGCCTCAACCTTATAACGAGGAATCTGCATATCTTCTTGACATTTAGCCATGAAGTTAATAAGTCTAGTCGCAAACTGTTGATTAGCTGGCTCTTCACTATCTAAGAAATACTCAAGAAGTGGAATCTGCTCTATTACCGAAACAGCATCTGCACATAGTTCTTGATTAAACATCTCTAGTGGCAAGTAAGGAATCTCTAATGGCTTAAATAAAGAATAATCTTCAATCTTGAAGTAAATCTCATTCGTATTATCCAAACCCTTTTGTATTGTTTCTCTATCGAAGTAGGCTCCCATTCGTGTAAAGATTTCTTCTTCACTCATCATATAGGTTGCCTCATAAAAGGCGTCTACTTCTCTATCACCACTTTTACTGCTGAGATAAGCCTTATGGATTGCTCTATCTTCCTTATTAATGTAATGACTGTCCGTAGTAATGATATAAGGAATATTGCGTTCATCCGACAATCTAAGTAATAACTGATTTACCTTTCTCTGTTCAGACATATCAGCGGGTTGCATTTCAAGATATAGATTATCTTTACCGAACCACTTCTCTGCCCAATCAAGCCAATTGTTTACTTCGTCTATTTTTCCCTCTAGGAGTTTATGAGGTACAAATCCACCAAGACAAGCCGTTGAAATAATTAGATGACCTTTGTTATCTCCAATTACCTCTTCAATATCTCTAAAATAAGTAGGCACCCTTGTCATAAAGTGCTTAAAGCTATTGCCCCAAGCTTTTTTGGAAATCTGACAAAGTTGCTTATATCCCTCATAGTCCTTCGCTAATAAAATGCAGTGATAGAAGTAATCCTCTCCTCTAACATAGTTCTCTTTCGTTAGACCATTACGAGTGAGGTAGATTTCATTTCCTCTGATAAGTTTGAAATCTCTCCATCTCCAGTCGTTAGTTTGATTAGCTAAGTTAATTTTTCTCTCTGTTTCTCTTTTTTCCTTAATGAAGTTTTCAGCGTCAATGAATGACGATAAAGACTCATGGTCTGTTATCGCCACTCCTTTCATTTTCAGTGAAAACGCTTTAAGGATTAGTTCTCGTGGTTTGATAATACAGTCTAAGAGCCTTGTGTTACTAAATTCTGTATGATTATGTAAGCTAGTATATGACATTAAAATTCTCCTCTCTTTATTATATTATACCACAAATTTGAGAAAAAGTAAAATTTTAGTAAATATATTTTTCTGTTGGTAAAATCTCAAAATCCTCAACAAATATTTGAGGTGATACAATACCGTTAAAATAATTAACCTTTGCTGTACCGACTAGATTTAGTCGTAAGGTTTGATTCTCAATAAGGGATTGTACTGTGGCTATATCCTGCCTAAAGAACATATATTTAACTCCATTGTGAGTAATCTTTACAGTATCTCCTGTCTTTCCCATTACGGCTATCTGAGACCTGTCTACTATCATGTCTTTAACACCAATCACAGCTTCAGGGAAGCCTTTGCCCCATCTATGGTTAAACTTGTCTAGCTCGAATACTAAGTCGCCAATTTCTTCAGAAGTGCCATCGAATAGGAAGTCAACTTCATATAGGCTAGAATCATCTTCAAGGTGTGCTAACTGCTCATTAGCATAATTGATTAATCTATCCTTATTTGTTTTCTTAATAGACACACCAAAAGCATTATCATGACCTTGGCAATACTCAAACAATTCTGATTCTTCCAAAAACTGTTTTAATGGAGCCATATCTATGTTCTCTAATCCACGAGCTGAGCCTCTTAGTTCGCCATCCTTATTTTCTCTCAACACAAGAGTTGGTTTATGGTAGCGTTTTGTAAGCTGTGTTGCTACCAGTCCATTCATCTCAGGTTGCAATTCTTCAAAGTCCTCATTGACATCTATGATAATGATTTTATTGGAGTCCAAATCATCTTCAAGAATCTGCTTTTCACAAATATCAGCTATCTTTTCCTCTTGCCTCTTCTGACGAGCCTTAGCATTTGTACATTCTCTTATAGCTTCTTGTACCACTGGAACTAGCGAGCCTTTCTCAGCCCCTCTTTTTTGACTCACAACTAATTGTTCTGGTCTATACATAGCAGTGAACATACGAAGTTTTTCATTACGATTACCAACACGACACATTGCATTAATTAGTGGAGCAACATAGAAAGCAACTCCCATTGGTGTCAAAATTCCTCCAATCTTAAACGACGCCTTTTCACAAAGTCCCATGAAGAATTCGTTTTGTAGCTGAGTTAGTCCAATATCTAAAATGTGTCTGTTTTCATCAGTGGTTAGATTCATCATATCGCTTACAAGTGTTAGAGCTACTTGGTCTATGTATTTATCAGAAATCTTTGTATTTCCGTGTAGTTTCATATCTAAGGCTCTACAAAATTGCCAAGTTACACCTGCACCACTCAAGTCCTTATTAGGGTAGTTTTCTGATAATTGATTGTTTACGATTATCATATTGCTAGGAACTTCGCCCTCTATATCTCTTAAATGGTGGTCAAGGATGAAGAAAGTTACGTGAGGAGCTTCCACGATATATTCATCATCAGAGCTTCCTGCATCCGGTAGAAAGACTACTTCATACTCTTCAAGATACTTCTCCTTTACAACATCTTCCAAACCGTGTTCCTTATGTTCGTGAATAAAAGGCTCTATTTCCCAAGTTGGATAGCACTCCTGTAAAAACTGCAATAGGATAGCACTTGCGTTATAGCCGTCACAGTCAGAATCGACCACGCATAGAGCCTTTTTACCAACAACTTTTTGTATCTCTTCCACAGCTCTATCCATATTTGTTAGTAGGAACGGGTCTGATAGAGCAGATTCCTTACTGGTTAAGAAGTCGTCATAGTTACCACATCCCCTTTCTTTTACTAAGTTTACTCCATATGGAGCCTTTATGTCATATTTTAGTTTAATTTCCATTTACTTTTATCCTCATATCTATTAGTCTATCTAGCGTATCGGGTCTATCAAAGGGACTTTCCTTATCTCTTAATAGAGTATCTGTTGAATCACATAAGTATGAAAACTGACAATAAGTTGAATATTTCTCACACATTTTGTGTATATCGCTATAATCAAGTCCTTTGTCGAAAGCTACAATAATCTCATTAGGTTGACAATACTTCATCAGCAAATACACTTGCCATCTATTAATTTTACTACCACAAGCTGATACAACAACATTCTGACTCCCATATAATGTTTGAGCTTGTAGAGCAGACTTCTCACCCTCTACTATAAACACTCTTCGTTGCTTTCGTATCTCATCCTTTACTAAGTTTAAGCCATATAGATTATAACCAAGTGGATGCGAATAAGATTGTCCCTCTTTAAAGATTGGCTTATACTTACCTTGCTCTATATCTTCAGGGTTTAATGCTCTTCTTCTTACTCCAATAAGTCTACCATTAACGTCATAATGTGGTATGATAATGGCGTTCTCTAACTGGTCAAACTTAATTCCGTATTTGTCCATCGCAGCTATTGAGATTCCATCTGATAGCCATTCATCGGCTTTATAGTCTGTAAAAAGCTCTAGTACATGCGGATTCTTTTCCGGTAGAATAACCTCTTCCGTCTTAATCTGAAAATCTCTCAGCTTAATTGGATTATCAAAGGTTTCGGGGCTTTCTACACCATCTAAGCTGATTTGCGAATTGTTAAGGACGAAGTGTAAAATATCTAAGAAATTATATTTCTCCACACCTAACAATTCCCAACGCTTTTTAATTACCTCAAAAATATCCATACTATGACAGTTACTGAAGCAATAAAAGCGTTTACTCTCTACATAATAACTTAGATTGAAGCCAGCATCTCCCTCATACCTATTATGACAAATTGTTGGAAACTGCAAATAGTCTCCCTTATCAAGATACTGGGTTGCTCCTAAAGCTTTCATTAATTGAATTATGTCGTCTGTAGTTAAGAGTTGACGGATTCTGCTTGATTCTAACATAGTTCCACCTCTCTCAATACTTTCTGAGCCTTTTCTTTTTCTTCTTCTGTAAGCTCATATGCCACTTTGATATATTCAATTTCTAATGGTCTTAATTGTGAATCAGTTACTAAAAGGTCAGTTCTTCGTAAAGTTCCCAAGTCCATATAAGACCAAATACGGACTTGCGTTATATCTCCACCTCTAACCTTATATATATCAGTGGTAAGATTAGGAATTATACCAAACTGACTAATCATTTCACCCAAGGCTCCTAGTTCATCAGGAGTTGGTCTTGCCATAATACAGCCAACATCACCCTTATTAATAACAGCTCTTGAACCTGCAATGGAACTTTCACTACGAATGTTCTTATTATCATCTGCACTAGCATTTACCTGCGTACTAGACATTATAAAGATGTCAAGTTCAACAGCTAATTGTTTCAACGCATCACTGAACATTAGTAGAATTTCATCGTTTCTTAGGTTGACCCCTTTAAATTCAGATAAAAGAGATGGTGAAATGAATATATAATCGTAGAATACATATTTGATTCCAGTCCTTTTAACATTTTCTCTCACTAATTGTTTAACTAATGAGATGGTTGGGCTTGGTACTCTTACGATATGCAGATTCTCTTGATAATGTTCCAAAACTACAATTGCTTCTTTGAGTCTTTTCTTTTCAGCTTCATCGCATAAGTTTTTCTTTATCTTGCTTTCATTGATACCAGTTAAATAAGCTAAACACATCTTCTGTATCTCTGCAAAATTCTGCTCTGTTATAATAATCATAACCTTTTCGGACATGCCATTAGCTTCCCACTGCATAGTCTTTGTGTTAAACCTTATTGGAAAAGCTAATTGAAAGGCGTCCATAGCCGCCGACCTGGTGTTATGTGTAACAATAAAATCGTTCATTAGGAATAAATGCTCTGGATTATCTACATAAAAACAAGTCATTTCTTCTTGATAGTCTAATTGACGAATTGAAACTATTTGATTATAATAGTTCTTTTCCTTTCTTTTCCCATTATCATACCATTTCTGCATTTTTTCTCGTTTACGAGTTAGTCTGAAAAGTTTATTCTTATCCTCAGGTGTGCCTGTTATATGAACTATATATACTTCAGATGTGCTTTTGTGGTTATCAATACCAAAGGTGGCTTTATACCCTAAACTTCGTGCCAATTCAATAACATTATCTCTAAGGTGAATACTATTAGTATAATAAGTGACTGCTCCATTGTCTCCCATACTTCCATCACTATCTAACAAGCCATTTAATAAATCTAATCTCTGTTGATAACCACTTTGTAAATAATCAATAGGTATGTATTTTTCGTGACTATAAGTGTTTATTAAGTCAGGATAATCTACTAAAATATCCTCTACCCATACATTTTTATCTCCAAGACTATAATACCAGCTAAAATTCTTTTGACTGCCTCTTTTTAATGTCCAGCCCATTTCTTTGGCAATGGCTCGTGGAAGCTCTTCATTTTCACTGCTATACTGGAATGCTTTGTTATTAGGATGCTGTCTGAAACTACCATCTCCTAATATTAAACCAAAGGAGTATGGTGGGATAGATAAATCTTTTTCTTGATAACAAACAGCTTTATTTTGAGGAACTTGAAGTCGATAACCCCGTGATGTTCTAATGCCCCTTTTAAGCATTTGTTCCGTCGTTTCTGTAATAAAATCTCGCTGAATAATAGCCTTTTCTCGTTGTCCATTTGTCCAAAAACTCCACAAATGGTCTTTACTACATTTAGCTGTTCTACCATCCTTAAAAGTAATCTCCCAAATATCTAAACTCCCTTGTGGGAAAACGCCTAGTACTTTTGTAGGTTTTCCATAAGCATCAAATAGCTCGTCTCCAACCTCTATATCTTGTACTAGCTTCCATCCATCAGGGGTTGGGATTTTTGTTGAATTAGGTAATGCTTTACCAACGCCCGACGCAGCTGACCTTATATACAGCGTTCCAAGTAAGGCTCCACTCACTATATGGTTAAACAAATGACCTTGTAGAGGCAAGCCTATTTCAGGGTCTGTTTCAAAAGATTCCACTAAATCAGCTAAACCATTAGCAATTGTCCTTACTTCAGAGGTATTATTTAAAACATACTTGCTCTTAATTTTGCTCAAGTCCATTTCCACAGTATCAATCAAGTCTTGCACTGAAGAATTGGCAAACTTTTCATCTATTTTAATTTCTGCGTCTGTAATTGGAGTGCCAACATATAAGCCAGAGGTATCTATTTTTAAGTCTTTCTCTAAGTCTCGAATAAGATTCTCTTTCTGAAAACGACTGTACAAGCCGTCGAAAGAACTTACTGGCACTTCTTGACAATCTACTAACGCTTGTTTTCCATTTCTTGCATTATAAACAGCCGATGCAGTAGGACTTGTAAGTATCCATTGCTCAATCTCATAAGGAGTTAAGCTACCTTTTGCCCCATCGGCTAAATTCTCTATTGCCCAAAAAATATATTTATAAATTACCGTATTGAAACTATCTGAGGTAATTTGATACTTGTCGGATTGTAGAAGTAGGCTAGGATTTTTAATAAGTGTTCCTATCACAAGTTGTTCTGTTGCTATTTGTGCCATACTACTCCTTTCTTATATTACTGGCTCTGCTGTCGGCTTCTTAGCTTTCTTAGGCTTACTCTGTATAACAACCTCAGCAGGAGCTGTTTCCAACTTTTTCTTCATCTCTATCTGCTTTTGCAGATTCTCTTTTTTCTTTTCCTGTTCCACCCAATAGTTACAAGCATCCTCATAAACATATGGAATTAACCCTAAACCATATTTCGGCTCAAAGGTCTTTTTCTCTATAAGGAAAATCCAACGACAAGCAAAGTAAATACCTTTCATTGTTTTCCCTTCTCTTACCATATTTTCACATTGCCTTTTTATTTGCTGAAAATTATAAGTGCTATGTAGACTATGAGTGATTAAATAGAAAATAAGGTCTAGCCATTCCTCATCAGTTTTATCAGCATAAATATCCATATATTCATCCCAACACCCTTTATGATAATAATAGCCTTTAGACCTTAAAATCCATTCAATGTTTTCAGTTTCGGGATTAAGAGATAGAGGTTTGCCACATACACGGCATTTTACTATTTTATTTGTACTCATAATTCCCTTTCTTTATTATTAGTTAGCTAACTGTTTCATTTCTTCGACCACTAATTCTAGTAGGTCTGCCTCTTTTTCTGTTATGGTTGATAAGCGAGTCGGCTTACCAAAAATCTCAGAAATCTTATCCTGCAACACTGCCATCTTCTTTTCATCAGCTGACAGTTTTATCCATAGCTCTTTTGACTCTTCTTGTAGCTGTTCAAAGTTTGTATGCTGTATAGTAGGCGGGACATAATTATTCACTACCGAGTCGCTCTGTTCTTGACTTTCTTTTTCAATAGCCTCAGCCACAGCATTCTCTAGACTCTTAAAGCTAAAATCAATGACTGGTGGAAGATATTTGATTCTTGTTCCTGCCATTACACGAGGACTTCCTTTTGTAATAAGGCGTCTAACTGCATTGCCCTTTTCATCGTACTGAACATCAATATAAGCAATAATATCCACCAGCTTGTATATTAGGGACTGGTATCTCTGAGGAATATCAGGAACTGCTCTTTCCACTGCGTTCTTGTCCTTAGAGTCTATTCCCTCTGTTTTAGCATGGGCAATAATGATTAGACCATATCCAAGCTGAGTTATGGTTCTTAGGCACTTGTCCATTTCCTGCTTAGCACGACTGTATCCCTTACCCCACTCAAACTCATCAATGCTTGTAACACCTGCTAGGTTGCAGATATGCTCTTCACAGAGTTCTGTTGCAATTGAATAAGTATCTATCGTTACTGTTTTATATTTTTCTTGTACTTCCGGCTTACGAAGCTGTTGAAGAACTAGCTTAAAATTACTCCATCTCTGAATATCAACGCTATATACGCCACTAATAAAGTTTAATCCCTTTTCAAATGAAAGGATTAGATTATCGGACGCAGACGCAGCAAAGGTAGTTTTACCTACCTTTGGCTGTCCGTATATTAGAGTGTATTTACTGCCTAGACTTCTTGAAATCTTCGTCGGCTCTAAGTTTAGTAAATCTATTACCATTTATTCACTCCATTTTGTCATCTATTTGCGTCGATTAATATGCTTCAAATCCTAGGTTAGCCTTTGATGGTGCTGTGCTTAAGTGTTCTACATTTCTGCTTTCCTGCTTAGCCTTAGCCTCCTCTAGTCTAGTTAGTCTTGACTGCTTTAGACGGTTGATAATGTCTAGGTTTACAATCTCTACTGCTGATGATGGCTTAGCGTTTACAAGAACAAGTTCTCTGATGTTCTGAGTGATTGTTCTTTCCATTGGCTCACCAATAGCAACCTCTTCAAGGATTTTCTTCTTCTCTGTTGAGAAGTGTAGCTTTACACCAAGGCAAATTGGCATATTAACATCATACGTTGCCTCAAGTGCTGATACATACTGTGGGTTATTAGTCTTAACATCCACAATTTCAGAGTATTCGTTCCATCCTACTAGCAACATCTGAAGTGCGAATACACCAGTTTCGATACCCTCAGCATCTACTTCATGCTTCATGCCAACGATAACACCCTCTATATCAGCTACTGCTCTTGGGTTCATCTGGTCTTTACGGATGATGTTTACGAAAGACCCTCTTAACTCAGGATAAGATACAAGTTTTCCATCTCTGCCATAGAACGCTCTTTCTGTTACTGACGCATTTGTAATTGATACGCAACTTGCGTTCTCTTCACCTGCTGCACTGATAGATACACCATCATTCATTAGTGTTTCTAGGCTTGCAAAAGATGGGTTCTTAGTTCCCTTATTGGTCATTTCCTTTGAGTAGAATCTTACTGGGACGAACATTTCTTTCAGCTCTCCCTTGTTGATTTCCTGCATTACCTTAACAACGATAGAGCCTCTAATGACAGTTACTCCATCTGTCGTTACTCTCTCTAGGTCGTTCTCTGCTAGAATACCCTCTACAACAGCATAGTTCTTTAGTTCTAGTTTTCTTTCACTCATTATTTACTACCTTTCCTTTTTATACTTGCGTCTGCTGATTTAACCTTAATTAATTACTCTGCTACTTCTACTGTATCATCAAAATCTCTGCCCTCATCGGTAATGTGTACATATCCGACTGGCTTATCCTCACCCTCAACAGTTCTCTTCTCATATGTTACTAGGTCGCCTCTTGAACCATCCTTCTTAGCCTTAAGTGCTGTCCATACTATCGGACCACAAGCCTTAATAGAAAGTCCTGTTCCATCAGCGATTGCCTGCATAGTTACTCCATCACCATTGTCATTCGCTCTTACGAAGTCGAGAACCATCTTTGTTTTTTCTGTTAGTTTGTTAGCCATTTGTAAATACTCTCCTTTAAAATTCAATATTTTTCTTTATAATATATTATAACACAGATTTCAATAAAAATCAAATTTTAGAAACATTCAAAATCTGCGATTGAAATTTTATCTTGCGTCAAGCATACTTTTGTGATATTTTTCAGTGAAAGATTAGTTGTTGGTTTGCCCTGCACTGAGAATGGAACACATTCAAAATTATCTTCGTCATCTTTATAGGACAGGAATCCTTCTGACATTGGGAAGATTGAAACTATTTCATCATCCTCTTTTATCTTAAATAACTGAGACGCTCTCTTTGGTACACGAGTAGCTCTATATAGCTTGCCTTTTCTAGTAACACAAGCATATAATTGCTGTGGAGGTAAGATGATAATAGAATCACCTTCATCCTTAAAAGTGCAATGACCAGTCTTATCAAAGTAAACCATCTTTTCCACTGTGATATTCTTTTCAACATTTGTTAAAACAGTTTTTCTTCCTCTTTTGTGCGTTGATTCAAAGGCACGAATATCTTCTATTATTCTTTCGTCAATCTTTTTCTCATTGCCCAATATCTCATCTAACTCTCCAGCAAAAGCTACTAGACTATCTTTTTCCTTTATAAACTTGTCTAGTTCCATGGATGCGATACGAGATAAAGTTAGCTTCAATACGGCATCAGCTTGCTCCTCATTAAGATTGAACGCTGCCATTAGAGCCGTTTTTGCTTCACTCTTATCCTTACTACCCTTAATAAGACTAATTGCATCCTCAATCCTAGCCGCTACAATTAGATAGCCGTCAAGAATCATGATACGGTGCAAAGCTTTTCTCTTATCGTATTCAAACCCTCTACGATACACGACTCTCTGATGATTAATATATGAAAGAAACATTTCTCTGAGTGTAAAACGCTTAGGTACAACACCATTATCCAGCATGGTAATGTTAATTGAGAAAAAGCTACGCAGAGAAGTCTTCTCATATAATAACTGAAGCACTTTTTCCCTATTGGCTTTTGGTGTAAGGTGAATATGATAATCTACTCTTTCACCTGAATAGTCGGTAAAACCCTTAATACCACAATCCTCATAAGCCTTATCATTTAATAGCTTCGTTAATTCTGCACTTATAGTGTTTGTATAAGTTGCATAAGGTAGTTCTTTAACGATAAAGGAATTTTCTTTTGCGTTATACTCTATTACTGACTGTATAATACAAGCTTTGCCATGACCATTCAGCATTGTTTCCTTTAGAGAATCTTTATTAAGAATTACGCTACCTGTTGGAAAGTCTGGATAGCAAACTATATCATCATCTGGTGCATTAGGGTCATTGATTAGGGCGATAATAGCTTTATTCATTTCAGCAAGATTTAGAGGTGGAATAGAACTACTCATTCCACTTCCGATAGCAATACAGCCATTGACAATAGGATAGAAACCTTTTGCAGGAAGAACTTTAGGGAATTTTCCTTCAAGGTCATAAGTATCTTCCCACTCTGTAATCGTTTCCTTTCCTATATCTTGTAAAAGCTGAGACGCTGCATAAGACCCTCTCATCTCTACATAACGCATACTAGAATGGTCTTTTACATTCATCTGAGTTCCATAGTTACCTTGAACCTCTTGAAGTGGAACTGTATATACAAAGGGTTTTGCCATTCTAATTAGGGTAGAGTAAGCACCTGCATCACCGTGCGTATAACAGAAACTCATAGCAGCTGCCACTGTTTTCTGTGCTTTCTTCATTGGTTTATCGTGTGTTAATTTTTCTCTAGCTTGTGAATAAATCAGCTGTCTAGCACCCCACTTTAAACCATCACGGCTATCAGGTATTGCACGCCTTTGTATATTATATGCAGAGAAGTCCAAGAACGCCCTAGATAATGTTTGAGTTAAATCTTTTTGTATCATTCTATTCTCCTATCTGTGTAAAATCTACATTCTCCATTATATAATCTCTTCTCGCTGGTACATCCTTGCCCATCATCATCTCTATTTGGCTTTCAAAGTAATCATAGTCGTCGATAATTAACTGTTCCCAACGCTTACTTTCACCGAATACGGCTTCTCTAACATCATCAGGTACATATTCACCAAGACCCTTAAAACGAGTTAAGTTTTTTGGTGTTCCATACTTGCTTATTAGGTCATCCTTTTCCTTTTCGTCAAAGGCAAAGTGTTTAGTCTTAGGATATGTTAGTCTATACAATGGCATACGAACCCAAAGTAATCTGCCCTCTTGTAGGAATTGTGGGCATAGACGATAAAGCAAGGAAATGATTAGTGTTGCAATAGCTAGCCCGTCTTTATCGGCATCGACCATGATAGCTAAATATTCATAATTGAGTTTCTTAGGGTCATAGTCGTTTAGGAATCCACATCCAAGAGCATAAAAGATTAGTTTTACTTCTTCATTGGATAGCACATCTTCTTCCGTGTTCTTTAAGGCAGAAATAATCTTACCTCTAATAGGAAGAAGAGCAACGGAATCTATCGGACGACCTTTCGCCAATCCACCTAGAGCCGAATCACCCTCAACAATTCCTAGGATAGAGCCTGACTTCGGACCGTGCTTCTTACAGTCTTTCAGCTTCTCTGCTAAAGCCAGTCTTTTGTTCTTACTGCTCTTAATCTCCTTTTGAGCAAGTAGGATGCTATCTCTAGCCTTTTGTGCAGCTGCCTCTGCTTTACTTTGTTTCTGTAAACTTTCAACTACTTTATTATAAGCTGTTGTATTCTTTTTAAACTCAGTAAGAGCCTCCATTGTAAGCCTATAACAGAGTGTTCGTAGCTCAGGATTATTAACCTTTGTCTTTGTCTGATTTGCAAATGATGGATTGTCTATGCCACAAGAAATGACACAGTTTAATCCGTTCCAAATAACATCCTTATCAATACCTTTTTCGTGCTTCTTGAAGAAGTTTGTTAAGGCTGTTTTTACGCCTGTCAAGGATGTTCCACCTTCAGGGTTTCCTAATCCATTCGTGAAAACCTCTGTCTTACCGTGTTTATCGCTACTCCAATATAGAGCAATTTCACCATCAGCACTCCCTTCTTCGCCTTTTGCATAGATAGGTTTTCTCTGAACACCAACTTTGGTATCTTGCATAATTAAGTCTTGAATACCATTCTTGAATTTGAACACCTTTTTAGAGTCCGTTTGCTTGTCAATTATCGTGAACTGAAGCCCACTATGTAAGTAAGCCCAAGTTTTGCACATCTCTTCTATGGCGTGAATATCTATCTGAATAGGCTCTAGGTTGTATACTTCAGGGTCTGGCTCAAAAATAACTGTTGTACCAGTCTTTTTATTAGGCTTCTTATCTGACTTAAAACTTTCCTTATTACCCTTAGCTAGTTTAAGCTCTGCTGTACCATCTTTTCTTTTACTTACAACATGACAGAATACACTCGTAAGTCCGGCAGCTTTTGCTCCTATACCAAATAAACCTGCTGATTTCTTGTAACTGTCATTAGAGAACTTGCCGCCAGCATGTCCCTGAGTAAAGATAGCCTCTAGGACTTCCACCCCCTTACTATTCACACCAAAAGGGCAACCTCTTCCAAAGTCCTCTATCTGAACTCTATTACCATCCAAAGTAATAATAATCTCTGAGCCATATCCACTTGTCGCTTCATCTATACTATTCGTAATAATCTCTCGTATAGATTGTAGAACGCCTAGATTATCAGCAGACCCCATATACATCTCTACTCTTTTTCGCATACCCTCTTTAAAATCAAGGGTTTCTATGGACTCTTTACCATACATATGTTCCTTTTTTAGCTCTGACAAAGTTATTGCCCCCTTTCATTAAGTACAAATAATTCTCTGCTCTAGTAACTCCAACATAGCTTAATCTAATTTCTTCTTGTTTCTTAAAACTTATATCGCACAATACCACTCTAGGAAACTCTAACCCCTTACTTGAATGAATTGTCAAGACCTTAACTGCGTCCATTCCCATAAGAGCTTTTAGTTGGTCAGAGGTGTATTCTGCTTGCCTAAAATTTATACATGGTATGCCATATCTTTCTAGGAGCGATGTTACTTGATAAACCTTATTATTAGAACGACATAATACTGCCCAGTCCTTATAAGAGGATGTATAATTATTAACGCTATCTTGTATCAATTCAGGGATACCGTAGAAATTGATAAACTCAATACTCCCCTCATTTGTTCTCATACATTCGCTTTTTCGTGAAGTAACATCGGTCATTAGTGACATGATGTCGTTGCTGTATTCAAAGATTTGTAAAGCGTTCCTAAAGTTTTTCGTTAGGTTGCGTATCACATATTCGCCATTATTTGCTAGTCTTAAGATTAGTCGAGGGTCACTACCTCTAAAGTCATAAATCGTTTGTTTAGGGTCTCCCACTATTAGACAACCTTTAAAGCGAAGTAGTTCTGTGATAAACTCCATTTGAAACTCATCTAAGTCCTGACTCTCATCGCACAATAGGTAATCAAGCTCCTCTAATACATGCTGATTAGACTGAACCAATTCAAATAGTTCATCAAATACCTTATCACTTAAAACATAACTTGTGTCAATACCAAAACTCTGCAACCTATAATTCGCATATGAGTGCATTGTGCCAATAAATAACCCCGGCTTGTAACTGTCACCAAGTCGCTCTATCATTTCATTAGCTGCGTTGTTCGTGAAAGTAATCGCTACTATCTTTGTAGGGTCTACTCCACTATCAAGTAAGTATTTAAGTCGCCCTATTAAGCAAGCTGTCTTTCCACTAGCAGGATTTGCAATAACAAGTGTCTTTTCATCAATAGGACACTGTATAACCTCTAATTGCTCATCTGTAAAATTCATCTATGCACCACCTTTCGTCTTATTATATCCATATTCATTGCTACTGAAATAGCCTATCCAATACTTTTCTCTCTCATTTAAATCACTCTTTTCACAAGGCTCTATAAATTCAAAGATAAAATTCTCTATACCGTCTTCCCTTATGGCTATATGAACTAATTGGTCTGCGATGTTTCCTAATCCAAGCGAACCTTTTATGTGATTCTTAACTCTTTGTCTTACATCGACTGATTGTCCAATATATCTTTTATGATTTCCCTTATGGAGAATACTATATATTCCTGCTTGCTTTCCTTTTCCATATACTCTATCAAGCATTTCGTCAACGGGATTCTTTAGGAATATATCCCAAATTAATTTGTTTACGGCAGTCTTATTCCTAATCTTCTCACAAATTAGTGTTAGTTCGTGTATGTCATTAATATCCTCTTGCATTAAAAGGACTGAATGGAATCTTTGTACATCTTCTTCAGCCTCTTGTTCTTTATACATATTAACAATAGCTTGTTGTTTACTTTTGTTATCTTCCAAGACCTTGGCAACATTGTTCAACTGTTCTTGTAGCTTTTCTTCTTCAATCGCAAAAAGGCTTTGAAGCGTTCTTATTTTTTCTTCATATTCTATTTTAGCCTTAATTATTAGCTCTTTATTGCGTTCTTGTATTTCAATCGCTGATTGCTCATTTCCTTTCTTTAAAGATTCATTCATCTCTTGTAAGAAAGAAAATTGAGTGTTCAGCATTTCAAGTTCATTTTTCTTTATTTTTATTTCAGAGTCAAGTTCTTGATTTTCCTTTATTTTTACATCGTTTTTCAATATGTTTTTGATGTAAATTTTATATTTTTTTCTAACCCATAATATAATTATACCACAGATTATCAAAAAAATCAAATTTTGAATGAAAAATTGTCCTACATTAAACATTATCCTTTCTCCTTAAATAAGGGTTTATTCTATCGTTATGCCATTTGGAAGTGACTAAGAACTTTGGGTCTAAGCAATCAGCAAAGGTATGAATATCCTTTAATACCCAATACGGTATCCTATATAGAGGAATCTTATTCCGTAAACAGAATTGGTTCTTAACCCTATCCCTTTCTTGAGCTTTTGTAAACGCCACCCTACCGTGATGCAAGCCGGTTTCCTTAAAGTGTAGTACCGAATCATACTCCAGTAAGCATTTTATTTGTTTGTTTTCATCGAAAATGGCAAAATCAAAGCGATAACGAGAAACAAGAGGGTCTCGAAAACGATACTCAAGTTCGTAATCTATCCCCTCTTTTTGTAAGATTTTCAATATGACAGTAGCTTCTTTGCTTATCTCTGCCAAGTACAATCCTCCCAAGTTTTATCGCTTCTCCACTGCATTATCTTTCCGTGTCTTAGAGCAGGAATGCCATCATTCATAGCTATTTCCATAGCCTGAAGTTCAACAACCTTGCCCTTATATTCTGTTGGGAACTTGACAATTCCCTCTCTCACCGTATCATCAATACCAGAAATCCAGCCTATTGGTGTAACTTTACCGTCTAAGATTACTGCAATCTCAACAGCCGCTGCATATCCCAAATACCACAGTCTTGTTACTGGCTCTAGGGATGAGTTATTTACACGACTTGAAAAATCGCCAAATACCTTTTCTTCTTTCAAGGTGTCATACCAATACTTCCAAGTATCAAGTTCTGTACCTGAATAGTGCTTAACAGGCTCTTTCCAACGCCCTGTCAAAAATGCGTCGATAGTATCTTCCAACTCTTTCTTTAGCTTGAGAGTATGACGAGCAGTTCTCTTTCCAAACTCATAGGGGTTGTCTTTGCGTGTCATTACAATACCTTCACCACCCTCTGATAGTATTCTAAGCCAATTAGAGTAAATATCATCAGGTGTTGTCCAATACTGAACGACTTCTACATACTCATGGAATACTTCCCTAATCTTAGGCAAGTATGATACACGCTCCTCCATTGGCTTATTATAGAGAAGTTCTCCGTTATAAGCCAATACATCAAAGATGCTAAGGTGGAGCTTACCAGTCTCAATCTGTCTGTCTATTGCCTTATCTAGTTTGCAACCCAAAATCTTCGTAATATCCTTACTTGTTTTATTAGGAAGAAAAGCCTCGCAAATAAATACTGTTTTAGGTGGAATAGCCTCAAAGAAGTCTTTCAAGTGGAAGAACCAGTCTGTTTTACAAACCCAACCGTTTACGCCTTTTGTTCTTGCTCTCATGAAGTAATTGCCATCAGCGTCCTTCATGAAAATTTGAGCATACCCATCTTTCTTTTCACTTGCCATGTAGTCATCAGAATATAGCATAAGACTAAACTGCTCTTTCCTTTTAGCCTTATCATAGCTTGATGGAAAGGACCAATACTTCTGCATATCCATATTCATAAAATCAAAACCTTTAATTACACAATCCATTTATTTCTCCTTTAAAGCACAAATACGACCACATAAGTTAGCACTCCTTGGAGAAGAGTACCCATGCAAATTCCTTTATGAATCCTTTTTCTAGTTCTTGTTGAAACTGAACCCATTTCAACAACTCCTAAAACTTGTAGACAAGCTATCAAGACTTGTACTGTTAAAATACTTCCTACAAACATTACTTGCTCCACCTTTCTCTATAATCTCTATCTAACAGAAAGCTAATATTACAACCTATATGTGCTAAGTGAGATAATCCACTTTCTAAATCACATTCTTCGCCACCAATATAAGCTAGTAGGTGACGATATAAGGCATCCAAGTACCTTTGAGGTTCTACTTCTTTCCAGTTATTAGGGTCGTGATACTTCTCTGTGCCAAACATTCTAACCTCAGCAACTGCTTTTACTAGGTCAGGGCTGACTAGGGTTGGTTGTATTTTGCCTTTATCGGCTTTTGCAACCTTATCAGTTCCAATCGGCTTATTAATCTTAGTCGGCTCATAAACTTTAAATGGTTTATGACTTATTGCTATGTTACCGTCTTGATTAATGTATATAATGTTGTTCTCTTCGTCTACAACTCCAGTGATGCTATCATTTAGTAATGCGACAGCTTCAATAATATTGTAGCAAAGAGCGTCTCTATCTTCCTCATATGTCTCTTCATCACAGAAAGAATATCTAAACTCTCTATTATCCCCTTCACGCTCTGTGCCTCTTATGAACAAAACATCTCTGCCAATAGCTGGAAATATTGAGGAACGAATTGAAAAGTTATCAGTTTTAATAATATCTTTTATTTTAGAGTTAGGTTCTCTTCTTAGTCTCTCATCTTGCTCTAGTATTCGTCCTATAAGAACATTCTTCTCTATTCTTAGCTGTATTTTTAGTTTCAATTTCATATTTTTTCTCCTTTCGTATATTTTATTATACCATAAAATTTAAGAAAAGTCAAATTTTGTTTAAAGGTTGAAATTTCAATCTCTTTATAAAGAAAAAAGAGTGACTTACCACTCTTTTGGCTTTTCTGTTCTCAACCCTAAAATAAAATAGTGGGATTGTCTCTAATTCACTCTGTTTCCAGCTTTGCTTAACTTGTTCGCACTCTGGTAGCTTACGAGAGATGAAGAAAGTTCCACTCTTATAGCTTAGATACTGCTTACAACCATAAGTTGTCTTTGTTCTTGGTAATGGGAATACAAACTCCTTTTTCAACAACTCTTTTATCAAGGTCAGTATTCGCAAGCTGTTGTATTAGAAGCACTAGATGAGCCTCTCTATTGTTTGAGACTGGTCCAGTATATACAAAGTCTCCCTTTTCGACTGTGGAAACAAACCCCTTTTCGACTACAATTACTGGGTCAATAGGAACTCCTGAATAAGTATCGTAAACTATATCACAAATAAAGCCCATTTCATTAACTTTCTCTTCAAAATCAATATATCTTATATTTCCTCTCCTTACCTTGAATGAACAATAGTGCAATCAACATCATGATTTAATGCTTTCATAGCGTTTTTAATATACTGTACTTTTCTTTTAGCTTCTCTTACACTTGAAAAAGGCTTAATTAAAACCTTATCTGTATCTTTTGGGAAGATGATATAGTCTTCTTTAAAAAGCCCTGCTGAATAACCCATTATCTTTATACTATCCATTACTGAAAAAGTTTTACCTCTACCGCCTCCTGAGACCGCCATTCTATCATTGCACCAATGCTTTGGTCTATGTACAAGTCTTGCCTTTACTACACGACCATCTCTCCATAGCTCAAGAATGTACTTATCCTTATTCTTCATTGTGCTTTCCTTTCCTATCATATAATTCATCATAAATCATCTTTATCTGCTCTTGTGTATAGTCTAGGTATATAGCTCCATACACAAACTCATCGGCATCATCCACGATAAAGGAGTTTAGTAACACTGCTCCTTTATCTCTCTTATTGAACTTTCTTTGAGATACTTTCTTCATCTTTCGCTTATTGCGACTCTTCCAATTCTTAGGTGTTCCATTAGGAAAATAGCAATTAAACTCTGTATCGTAAAAAGCCAATATCACTTTCATGACTTCGATGGCTAATTCTCCTGCTGAATCATTGGTAACAGTGAAGTATATCTTGCTTGGGAATACTCCTGTCTTAAGCATAGCTATTCTGTTCGCAATTATCATTAACTGACTATTTAAAAAAGAAACCTTAGCCTCATCAGTCAAGCTCTCAGACCAAGCATCATCATTGTATTTCCATCTATCTATCATGTTTCATTCTCCCCTCTACAGCTAATCGGTCAGCCATGTTATTCCAATGGTCATCAGCATGACCTTTAACCTTAATAAACTCTACCTTAAAGCCAGACTCCTCAATAAACTTATAAATCGCCTGCCATAGTGCAAGATTCTTAATAGACTTATTGCCGGCTCTTTCCCAGCCATTCTTAACCCAAGAATCCATCCAAGAGTTGATTCCATTAATGCAATAAGCTGAATCACTAAAAATCTTAATCTCTTCAGTAGGTAGGCAATTATCTTCTAGCCACCATAGAGTCTCTACAATAGCCAGCAATTCTGCTATGTTGTTGGTCTGCTCAAAATCGTCAGGCACTACCTCAGACGTTGTAAAAAGTATTTCGTCATTATCATCAACGACTACAAAGCCATAGCCTGCTCTACTACCCTCGTAACCATTATTGGAGCAAGCCCCGTCCGTGTAAATCCTCATTGCGATGTCCTCTCTTTTCTTTTTTTCTTTGAGATTTTCTTTTTTTCTTTTCTCTTAAAAAACATTACATTCTATATTATATATTATT
>FLRT01007966.1_pt1 | contig 99659 bp, 111 predicted proteins | sample 1497201 | NCBI WGS metagenome assembly FLRT01 (sample SAMEA4031755, study PRJEB14383) | metagenome | biome: human; feature: oral; material: saliva | place: Philippines | collected 2014 | reverse complement strand
ATATTTATTTAATCGTAAAAATCAGAGAGAGTTTTCATCGCCAACTTTTAGTTGTTGATTTTGTAATAATTGGCTACCGGTTGAAGATTTTAGTCAGCACCGGAGCACCGGTAAAATCGAATGTATAATTCCGGTTTGTAAAAGCGTACTTTTATACAAAACAAAATCATAGTCTCCGGAGCAATAGTTATTTTTTATGGCTCCTTGTATAGTATACTTATTGACTTTTTAATTTTAATATGTTATAATCAGATAAAGAGAGGTGAGGAATATGTTTGAAGTTTTAGGTAGATTTAATGAGATAGTTGTTAGCTCTAATACTCTACACATAGCTGATAGACTTAATAGAGTAGATGAGTGTACTAAAGGCTCAGATATAGTTGTAGATAGATTTATCGTAGATAAAGGACATAAAAATGGCGCAGAGATACACGAAGTATACTCTGATTCAACGATTAAGATTTACAATTTGAATACACTAAAACTAATTACAATATTGTTTGCCAGACCTGCTCAAATAAAAAGATATTATGAGGCTTTTAATGAGAAAGCTCCTGAGTTATTAATTAAGGGAGCAAGAATGAATAGTCATTTAAAAAGAAATATGATGTAAATAGAGTGGAGAATAAGTAAGATGAGAAGAATTAAGAAGTGTAAGTTAGATATTTGCATATTAAATAATGCAGAGAGAACTGGAGTTACTCAGATAGGAATCATAGAGGGAAATACTAATACAGTTTTTAGTATACTAAAGTTCCATCTAAAGCGTATGAATATTGAGTATACTGATAGGAAGTTTATATCACAGTGGGCAACCGAGACCTTACATAACTTTAACAAGTACGGCACCTATATGGACAAGCTTGTTAAAGAAGTATGCTTTAATACAGGTGAGAAAACTACATTCATTATTTCTGTAGGATATAAGGCAATGAAGTTGAGAGTGCCTAAGGACGCTATGAATGAACACGGTGAACTAATATATGAAAAGAGAAATAAGTAGAAACTGGCAGAAAATCTGTTAAAAGTGTATAAAATCGCTAAAAGTATGCAATAAAATACATAAAAGGTACAAAATGTTTAAGAAAAAGTGTAAATGGATATTGTACGATGTTAAAACTGTTGTTCCTGAAAATCACGATACTACTAATAGTAAACTTTTAAAGGTATCTATAACTAACGGAATGTCAGAGTTGAAGTACTGTCCTCACTGTGGCAGACGAGTAGACTTATCAGATGTTTTTGCTAAAGTATCAAACTTAGTTAAGCTTATGTAGAAGATTTGTAAAATAAGAGGAGAGGATATGGCAGAACATAACTTTAGAAAGAGAATTAAATATTGTACTATTACAGTAAAAGTAGTTAATTCACAGGCAGACAAAGTGTCAGATTTTGAAGATATAAAGGCAGGGACTATATTTAATGGAACCAAGAATGAAGTTTTGCACAAGTTAAAGCTTTATTTAAAGAGTATTGGCATAGTAGGCTCAGATTTATCTAATATAATGATAAAGGCAAATGCAAGTACAGATGTTTATAATAAAGATTTAGTCCCTTTTAAGCCTTATAGAGTTGATATAGTGACCTTTGATGAAAAGACTAATCTTGCTTATTTCATCACTGTAAAGTACTATGTAACTAAGATAAGAAAAGTTCCTTTTAAATGGAGTGTAAATCTAAAAGGTGAAAATATCTATAAAAAGAGATTATTACAAGATATTAAAAATAATCTAACCAAGAGATTAGAAATAGCAAATAAGGCGATAAAAGAGATTAAGCTAGAAGAAGCTATTTACAAACCTTTTGTTGAGCAAGTTTTTAAGAATGTGAGTAATAATAAAGGAGATGGAGCGATTCCTTTTAACCCGCCTTACGAAACGGTTATAGTTGTTGCTCCGGATATTGAAGCACTTGTTAGATGGGAGATAGGATACGATACAGATGTAAGAATCAAACTTAAGGTTAAATCTATATTGTATAGAGGTAAGGAAATACGCCTTGGACCTCCTAATACAGAACTCTCTGAAAGCAATGTAGTTAGTGTAGAATACTTAGCTAAAGAGCTTGCTGAGGTTTACAACTCTATCAAAGGTCAGACAGAAGATAATAAAAATACAAGCAGAGGGGTTAAGACAGAATGATTATTAAGAATAAACCATCTGTTGTGCAGAGAGTAGATGAGTATACTTTCGATTTGCTAGAAACAGATAAGGTGAAACCGTCTAATAAGCTGATTAAGTTCGGCACAGCCGGAATGAGAGGAAAGAACGCTCCCGGCATTAGTAATATTAACGCAGATACGATTTTAATGGCTACACAAGCTCTTATAGAGTATTATAAAGATAGCTCAAATAAGAAAGTTGTTGTAGGCTATGATAATAGATTATCTTCAAAGTATTACGCAATGTTAGTTGTAATAAAACTACAAGAAGCAGGCTTTGAACCTGTAATGTCAGAGAAAACTGTGCCGACGCCTGTATTGTCGCTTGCTGTTGATAAAATGAAAGCTCTAGCTGGAGTAATGATTACAGCAAGTCATAACAGTATGGAATATAATGGCTATAAGTTATTTTTAGAAGGTGGCTATCAAGCAACCTCAGAGGTTACTGATAAGATATATGAGATAATGCAGTCTGATATTGAGGTGGAGTATCCTAAGTCAGAACTGATTCTTGCAAATATTCAGAAAACTTTTAATGCTCTTGAATTATTCAAAGAGTTTATTACAGATAACTACCTAGAGGGTTATAGTGAGAATAAACTGAATATTTTATTTTCAGGTATGTGTGGAGTAGGGCAGCCTTATGTAGAGTACTTGCTCAATACACTATTCAAGAATGAACATAAAGTAGACTCAGTTGGATACCATTCTCAGTCAGCTTTATTTGTAGAGAGTGTGAATCCTGAAGAAGATTCAGCTTGGTATCAAGTCATTAATCAAGGTAAATCGCAACATAAAGACTTACTAATCGCAGTAGACCCGGATAGCGATAGGGTTGCGTTCTGTGTAAAATCAGGCAAGAGATATAGAAGACTTAGTGGACAAGAGATAAGCATACTATTGACAGCTTACTTGATGGAAACAAAAGATGTTAAGCCTACTGATTTGATAGTCAAGACAAATGTAACAACAGGTTTCATTAAAGAGCTGTGGACAGGTGTAGTTGAAGATGTACCTGTAGGTTTTAAGAATATTGCTCAGAAGATGAGTGATAACTTTGTAGCTGGCTTTGAGGAAAGCTGTAGCTTCAATATGGACAATAAGATACACGATAAGGACCCATTCTCAACGATAATCTGTATGGTTAAACTAGCAAACTTAGTTAAAGATAAGTATAATCAAACATTGTGTGATTATCTAGAGAGTATTTACGATGAGCATTGTGTAGACTTACATTTTGAAACGCTAAGTTATACTGGAGATAATCGAAATAGTGAGATTATTGAGAAAATTAACTCTTTTATAGACGATGATATTTACACTGTACACGATGTAACTGATGGATGTGTAGTTTACAAAGGTCCAAACAAACTAGTAAAAACAACTATCAGAGAGTCAGGAACAGAACCTAAGACTAAACTATACATAGAGGTAACTAAAAATAGGTAAAATATACTTATAGGGAGTTTACTATGATTAAAAAAGGTAAAGATAAAGACATTAAAAAGAGATTACTAAGAGGGAATCTATTACCTGTAGGATGTAGAAAAAGAATAGACACAGAAGCTGTTATAAAAGATTATGAAGATTTGTGCAATACATATAAGTTTTTCATAACAGTTAGAAAGACATACCAGTTCCTTGGAGCAGGAGTAACAAAGAGAGAAGCTATAGAGGCTTCTAGTGATGGCTTAGGAAGATTTACTATAAGACATTTAACTTATCCGAATATGAGTAAATTAATACCCGAATCTAAAGACTATAATAGATACTCAAGAGAGGTAACAATCATAGAGGGAGGCTATCCAGCAACAGCTAAGTTGTTTAGTATTCAAACTACAAGAGATTTAAAGCCGGGTTTCTATAAATACACTGTAAATGAGATTGATAGTCTATTAGATTCTGATAGATTCACAGATGGATTAAGAGGGATGCTCCTAGGTATGGCAAGGTCAAAAAACGCTTGCGACTTAGAAGCAGAAAATACTAAGCTACAAAAGATGGTAGACAGATTGTATAAAGAGTCTAACTGGCACTCAAAAGGATATATAGACAGACATAGAGCAAGTCTAAGAGTAGACTTAAAACAGATAGCTAAAAACGGAATTAATGATATTGAGAGTGAATATCCAAAACTTATATCTACAAAGAGAGATGGATATACAGTCAAGATTCTTAAATATTAGTAACTCATTTATTTAAACACACTAACAGTAAAGTCTATATTTATAAGTTCACTTACAGCAAAACACTGTAAATATATATAATAAAGTTTTAAAATCAAAAAATACAAGGACAAAAGAGAGTGAACTGTTTTATCGAAAATACGGCTGGAACCTAAATGGCTCCAGCTTTATTCATATACAAAAGGAGTAACTATGGAAAAGCAAAGAGCAAAATACAAACCTTATTCAAAGGGAGCATATAATGGAGTATGCTCCGTTAGATTGAGTACTGAAAAGATGGGCGACTATATAAAGAGATTAGAGAAGCTATATAGTATGACTAATGATGAAGTATTAAAAGAAGATATATTAATACTAAAGGACGCAGTAGAAAATCTATACTATGGCTTTAAAAGAGAATGGTAAATAACATTGACAAAACCTTGCATTTATGCTAAAATTGTACTAGCAGAGAATGTGAGGTATTTTTATGAGAAAGCTAAAACTAATAAATGGTGACTTAGTTGAGAGCGTGGGTTTAGCAAAAAATAAGCTTAAGGAAGATTCTTTTTACTCTGTATTAAGAGGAACAATTAAAGGTGAGTATAAGGGCAATCCTGATGAAATAACTGAGGGAATATATGAGATTACTCCTTTATATATTAAGTATGTATCAGCAACAAAGAAGATACTACAGAATACTTTTAATAATTGCTCTAGTGGTGAGTTGTATGAGTATTGGGTTCCTAGAATGAAGTGGAAGATAGCTTTTGATAAGAATATATACATAAAAATGAGGAACGGTACAGCGCCTTTTCCTTATATGACTAATTTATGGAGCAATGGTAAGGTTTGTGTTGGTTCTGTATTAAATAATATTAGACTATCAAAAGATACAGATTACTTAATCAATGCAGGTAGGATTGTTAATCTAATTTTATCAGGAGCAGGTAACTCTGATTTATCGCTAACTGGAATTGCAAGCGACATTGACATTAAAGATACTGAGCGTGTACATAGATTCTTTAAGAGATTAACTTTTATACATTCAAATGTAATACATAATAGTAAAGAAGCAGATATTTGGTGGGAAACCTTTTGGAACTTGACTAAAGACTTTGGTTTTGTAGAAGATTTCTTTAACGAGTTGACTAATGACAAGATTTCAGATGAAGCGTTGTCAAGTATATATTCCTTGAATTAAGAGGTTGAGTAGTGAGTGTAGAGAAAATGAGAGATGAAAGAGTATTTGATAGGCTAGGCTTAGTGCTTGAGAGTAAGTCTACATACAATACAGATGAAGAGTTGACTAACCCTGTGATTTATGGAGAAATAAGAGATATTAATCCGATGGGTCTTAAAGAGCAATATTACTTTTACACTCTTGAATTGAGTGAGAGTACTAAAGATTCAGATTATTTGAATAATGATACTATTTTCATTACAAAGAGCTTTCCTAATATAGATAAGATTTTAAGTAACCTACCTAATAATGATAGAAAAACTTATAATGTAGGACTATTTGAGTGTTACAGATTTATTTTGTCAGACTTTGGTATTGCTCCTTGTGTAAAAGACATTACATCTTTTACAACAGCTAAAAAGGTAACTGAGCTATATCCTAATCTAGATAAAATCTATAGAGTAAATAAGGTAGTTAATCCTACAGGGAACTTGTTTGAATCACTTAAAAATCTAGGCATATTTATTTGCCCAGATTTTAGAGATAAGAGTTTGAATAAAGCAGAAGTGAGCTTAGTTGAGCCACCTCTTATACCTACTACAATTAATCATTTCTTAGATTTGATGGAAGATGTGCAAGAGTTGTGGGAAAGCCTGATTTGTCAGAAGCCGAAAGATAAGTCTTATCTTGCCTCTATGGAATACTCTATCTATAAAGGATTCTTTCTATCTTCAAGTGATAGATTTTCAGATAACTATAAGTACATCAAAGAGTGTAAGTCGTTTGATACCAGTTTAGTATCAATGTTACTTAATTGCATAAGTAATACGCTATTTTTAGACTATAAATCATTGCTAGATTTTCTTTGTCGTAAGGAGATATATTACAGTAAGAATATAGTAAGGGATTATCTCTTAGAAGTATTCTCTGAGGACAGAGTATTCGATTCAAGGAGAGAACTAGTCAAAGAGCTAATAAAGAAGATAGAGAACGAAGCTAAACAAACATTAAAACAGATGTAGCTTTGGAACGCTTGGATTTAACCGGTGAGCGATTTTTATCCCAAAACGATAAATATATCGACTTTCGTATAAAAAACGATTAGGGACGAATCCGGAGCGTCCTAGAGCTATATATAAACTATTATTGTAAGGAGATTACTAGTGAAGGTAACTAAAGGAAAACAACTATCAAAAAGTCTAATAACAGTAGATATAAGTAAAGATGTGCCTTTAGGCCAGCATAATGAAAATGCAATAATTGTAGGCACAACCCCTAATGAATACGATAAGGCTATTGTAGGGAGCGTGTTTGCCTTAGAGATTGCTAAGATTTCTAAGACGGAGATTTTGAGTAATGTTGAAAATTGCTTAGTCTATATCTCTACAAGTTTTCCGTCAATAGATGAACTAATAAAAGTAGTGGCGCCTAACGATGAAAAGAAAGAGTATAATCAGATATACAGGAAGAATAATCAAGATTGTTATTGCTTTAGGGCTGTTAGCTTTAGTATACATAGTAATACACTTGTAGACTACTTAACATACAATATGACTTTATCAGATATAAGAGATTTTTCAGGACTTAATGTATTTTTAATGCCTAGAGTAGAGCTTAACTATGTAAAAGACGCTTTTGAGAGTGTTGGAATATTTTTTGAATCTAGTCCTATAATAAAAGCAAGGAATCTAGATAAGGAAGAAAGGCATAGGCCTTTAACTAAAAATGTTAGAACACAACTATTTGAAGATTACATAGTATTCTTTGGGTTAGTTAGAGCTTTTATAGGTGCGCCGGGTTCTATAGATTTTACTAGGACATTGCATCTTGGCTTAGGAGATACTTATTCAGAATCTATTGTAAAGATTAATGATTTTATTAACTCAGATAAGTTAAGGTCAATCGCTGAGAATATAGCACTTGCATTAATACTAGGTGCACACTTAAAGGAAAAAGATTTGTATTTAGGTGCAGTTAAGAAAGAACTCCTGGTGGTAATAAATAGTACCCCAATATTTGAGGGTTTAAGTATTAGAGAATCTGAGATTAATGAGTTTTTTGATGAAGTAAGCAAAGGATTTTATGAGGAGTAAACTATGAAAGTAACTAAAGATTTTAGTCCAGATAGATTTAATACAGGGACTACTAGGATGGCTCCGCTTTTTAGGTCAGCTCAAATGGTACTAAGAGGAACTTTTGTGTATGGAGCATTAGTCAACGATGGCACGCCTATAGGAGTTTATGCAACATCTTTGAGACCTTATGATTTAAAATCTCAGAAAAACATTATAGATACCGATTGTGAGTTACTATACTTAGATAAGACTTTAGAATCTATGGATAGCATACTTAAAACTGTAAGTAAGGGGGATAAGAGGTTTGAACAAACTCAGATGATTGGCGATAAAGAGTGCTATGTTTTCAAGCCTGAAGGTTTTAATGTAACAGTTGGTGAGCAGTTGGCTGATTTAGTTAATTTGTATACAACTGATGAAATACTAGAAACTCTTAATGAGTGCTATCCAGAACAAGGATTAATAAAGAACGCTTTTAAGGTTGATATACATTTTAATAGTAATTGGATTGAAGAGGTTACAAGCAACAGTTATTATAAATCTTTAGATTGCAGAGTGCTTTCAGAAGGAGGTTTCTTCTTAGAAAGTATAGACAACTCAGTTTACGCTAATAGGGTGCAAAGACCAAGCTCTCTTGATGAATATATAGACGGTTCATCAGGTAAAAAGTATGCACTATTACTGTATAGAGGTGAGAAAGTTTTAAATGATGTTTTGGAGGATAGATATTCTCGTTGTGTCATTACTAAGACTGTTGATGTTGTCTTAGATACTTTTGTGTGTATGGGTGTTAGGAAATATTTCAGTTTGGCTGAATATAGCGGACTATTTAAGAGAAACTTTGAATCTAAAAGGGTGGTGTTAACTGAGATTGTTCCTTATATTTCAGCTTTAAGACTTTATAGGGATAAAGAAGCTTTTATAAATCATTGTTTTGGAATCATAGAGCGTGTTTATACTAGTCAATGTGATTCAGAAACTATTAGGTTTGCGAAAGAGGTTATTGCCACTATGGTAGAAAGAGATAATACTGTAGGTGGGCTTAGTCGTTCAACAATTATGAGAGAGATAGAAAGCAGGATAGATAGTGAATCTTAAAAGATAGCGATTTTATTTTAAAATAAGTGTTGACAATCTTATACTTTTCTGATATTATAGAAATATAAAGAGAGGGATGAATAATATGAGTAAGATTGAAAAGGTACAGAAAAGAATAAAAATTATAACAGGTGTCGCTATGTTGATGTTGATGGTAGGAATACTAGCTTTACTATCAACAGCTACTGAGCTAACTTATATGGGTATATCAGGAGTTAGATTTCTATTGATATTTGTAATAGGTATCGCCCTTACATACGGCGGAGTCCGTATAATATCTTCTTTAGATGAAATAATTGAGGAAAATAATTTTCTTAAAAAGTTGTATAAGTAATCTAAAAAAGGTATAATATAAAATGAGAGTGCTTGATTGAGTACTCTATAATGACGCGGGGTAGAGTAGAGGTAGTTCGCAGGACTCATTATCCTGAAGTCGTGGGTTCGAGTCCCACCCCCGCAACCAATTCACTCAAAACCTTTTCATATTTTTACTAAAATGGAGATTGCTTATACAGGTAATCTCCATTTTTATGTTGACATACAAAGTGGAAAGAGTATAATATAAGTATAGTACATAAAAGGAAGGACATAGATTTGCTAAATATTAAAAAGTATATATATGACAGACAGAATAAGAAGTATGTAAGTAAGCTAAAGAAGAATGTTAAAAACATTAGAAACTACATAACCGAATATGAGAGATTGTCAGATGAAATGCTAGTTCATTGCTTCTATGAAGTAGTGAAAGAAGTAAACAAAGAAATGAGAATGGAAAAGTGTTTTGCAATAGGCACAATAGCTATTGAGCGAATCAAAGGCTTAAAGTTGTATGATGTACAGTTGCAAGGTGCTATAACATTGTATGAAGGCAAGATAGCAGAAATGAAGACAGGTGAAGGTAAGACAATCACAAGTGTACTACCAGCACTTTTACGCTCTATGACAGGACAGGTACATATTTGTACTGTTAATAAGTATCTTGCTCAGAGAGATAAAGAAGCAATGGAGCCTATATACAATTTCTTTGGAAGAAGCGTTGCACTCAATCTACAAGAAGATACAAGAGGACTAAAGAAAGAACACTATAAAGCAGACATTGTGTATAGTACAGGTTCTACTTTAGGTTTCGACTACCTTTATGATAATATGGTACAAAAGTATGAAGATAAGTGTTGCTCAGATAAGGATAGATACTTTGCTCTTATTGATGAAGTTGACTTAATCCTCATTGATGAAGCAAGGACTCCTCTTATCATAGGTGCGCCATTCAAGGTTGATAATGAAAAAATCAAGTTTGTTGATACAGTAGTTAAGAGTATAGCTCCAGATGATTACAAAGTAGATAGAGAACATCAAGCAGTATTCTTAACAGAGAGTGGTGAGAATGTACTTGCAGAGAGATTAGGAGTAGATAACTTATTCACTGAGGAGAATATTAATTTGCTCCACTTGGTACATCAGTCATTGATGGCTAACTATTACTACCGCAAGGATATTGATTACACTATAATTAATCACAAGGGTGAAAATAGAGTTGTAATCATAGATACATATACAGGTAGAATACAGCCTGACAGGAGATTCAGTAACGGACTACATCAAGCACTAGAGGCTAAGCACTCTGATGAGTGTGAGATAAAAGACGAAACTAAGACAACAGCAACAATCACTTTACAAAACTTTTTCAGATTGTATGACAATCTAGCTGGAATGAGTGGTACAGCCCACGAAGAAAGGGAAGAGTTTGCTCAAGTGTACAATCTACAGGTTGTTGAGATTGAAACTAATAAGCCTTCTCAGAGAGAGGATAAGACTCCTTCTATGGAGATTACTAAAGATGAGAAGTGGCAGAGTATTCTCAATAAGGTTAAGGAGTATCATAACTTAGGATATCCAATCCTTATAGGCACAGCTTCTGTAGAAGATTCAGAAGCTTTTTCAAGAATCCTTGTAGCTAATAAGCTAGAGCATACTGTTTTAAATGCAAAGCAAGATAAGAGCGAAGCAGAGGTTATCTCCAAAGCAGGAAGAAAGAACGCTATCACGATTGCTACAAATATGGCAGGTAGAGGTACAGACATTCTAACAGAGAGTGAGGACCACCCACTTGTAGTTATCGTTACAGAGTTGAATGAATCTTCAAGAATAGATAATCAGCTTAAGGGTAGAACATCAAGACAGGGTGCAAAAGGAATCACAGAAACTATCTTGTCAGCAGAGGATAGCATATTTGATAGAAGTACACTATCAGATAAGCTAAAGAAGATTAGACAAGGTACAGACGCTTCAAGTAAGCTAATACACATCTTGACTACAACAGTACAGACTGAACTTGAGGGCGCTAACACTGAATCAAGAAAGCAGGCTCTAAAGTACGACGACATTATCAGAGAACAGAGAACACTGTTCTACAAGTCAAGAGATAAAGTATTACTAACTAATGATGTAGACGACTTAGAGAGTATCCTAAGAACAGTAAAGCTAGATGAAGATAGACTATCAGAGCTTAGAGATAGAGGGCTATTTAAAGAAGCAGAGTTGCTACAGCACTTTATCTTGTACTCTATGGATAAGGCTTGGGTAGAGCATATTGATAGGCTAGATTCATTAAAGAACGCTATAGGTTGGAGAGGTCAGTCAGGACATAATCCATTCATCATCTATCAGAATGAGGCTCAGAAACTTTATGATGAGCTACCTAACAAAATCAAGAACACTATGGTAGACACATTAGATGAAATGATTAAGTCAGAGATTAGACTAGCTAATGCTTATGACGGCGATAAGAAGAAGGAGTTGAAATAATGGAGTGGATAAAAACAAAAGAGGTTAGACAGCGAGTATTTTATACTATCTTGATAATAGCAGTATTTCAGGTAGGTACATTTATTCCTCTACCTTACATAGAACATACAAATAGTTCTCAGAATACTCTGAATGGACTATTAAATCTTACAACAGGTGGAGCATTATCAAGGTTCGGTTTGCTAATGTTAGGAATCAGCCCTTATATTACAGCTTCTATCTTAGTACAGATTTTACAGAAAACTATTCCTAGTTGGAGGAGAAAAGCTCAGCAGGCAGAAGGCCGTTCACAGATAGGTCAGTATCAAAGACTTATCACAATGCTATTTGCTTTTGCACAGTCATTCGGGCTATTGTTCAATCAGTATATGGCAACTCAGCTAGGAGTTATCCTACCTAATCAGACATCTGAAAAGCTAGTAGTAATATTCTTACTAATAGTTGGCTCAGTATTCACATCTTACTTAGGTGAGAGAATTGATGAAAATGGTGTAGGACAGGGAGCTTCTGTATTGATTGCTTTTGGTATACTATCAACGATTCCAGCACAGGTATTCAGAATCTATAAGCTATACCCTATATATAAGACAATGAATCAGCTAAACGGCTACTGGAAACAAGTTGGGATAATTACAGGAATATTCCTAGTAATGCTTATACTATCTATCTTAGCTAATAAGAAAGAGTATAAGTTCCCTATCCAGTCAATGACGAATAAGTATAGAGTAAAAGCACACTTTTTCCCAATCAAGTTACTTGCAAGCTCTGTTATGCCAGTTATCTTTGCAACAGCTATGCTAACACTATTCTCAACTATCAGCACTGTATTTAACTACAACTGGAATTGGGTTAGCTACACAACAAAGCAAGGTTTCGCAGTATATGTTATACTAATATTCCTATTCTCATTCATTTATAATTTTATTCAGATAGATGGAGAAGAAATACAGGAACAGTTCAATCAGTCAGGAGTATACTTTATAGGACACAAGGGTACAGAAGTATCAAGCTTTCTAGGTAAACAGCTTTATAAGGTTACTTGGAAAGGTGCTCCTCTATTGACACTCATTGCAACTATTGCCATAGGGATTGAGTTGGTTGCTCCACAGCAGTTTGGACTATCACTAACAGGAGTATCATTACTCATTGTTGTAGGTGTAATTCAAGAACTAATACATCAGATAAAAGGATTGACTAGTAAGCATAACTACAAGGAGGTTTTCTAAATGAACGCACTACTAATTATACTAGGGTTGCTATTGCTACTATTTATCTTTTGGCAGGCACCAAGACAGGAAAGCCTTGCGACAGCTTTTAGTACTACACATAAGACAAAAGCAGAAAGATGGCTAACAAAGATTACATTCGGACTCTTTATCGTTATCTGTATAACTTTGATTATAGTAAAATATTTATAATGAACTAAGGGAGCCTACTTATAAGGCTCCTTTTTAGTATCTAAAATAAGCCTTGCTATGATATTATTCATAGATATAACTGGAAAGCTTGGATTTCGCCGGTGAGCGATTTTTATATCAAAGTCGATATATTTATCATTTAGGAACAAAAGTCGCTTAGAAACGAATCCGGAGCTTCCTATAGCTATATGGTAAAAATTAGCAAATAAAGGAGATAAGATTTTGAAAGACAGGATACTAGATATATTGGCAGAACTATGTGCAGACGATAGTATCAAAGAGAACTTAGATATAGACTTAAGAGAGGAAGGCTTGATAGATAGCTTAGACTATATTGAACTCCTAGCACAGATTGAGGAAGAGTTCGGTTTAGTGTTGTCGCCATCTGAGTTGACTAGGGAAGAAATGAGTACTCCTAGAAAGATTCTCAAAACAATTTCAGATAGATACGGCGAAGTATAAAGGAGATATTATGAATGCAATTTGGAGAGATAGAAAGCACTGGTTATGGTGGCCTATATCATTCACAAAATATAAGTTATCAGAGAAGAAGTTATATATAGAAGAAGGCTTGTTATCAACAGAGTATGAAGAAGTCTTGCTATATAGAATACTAGATTGTAAATGTTCTGTAAGTATACTCCAAAGAGTTTTCGGTACAGGAACTGTAACATTGTATACGATAGACGCAACAACACCAGAAGTAAGATTAAAGAATATTAAGGATCCTCTACAGGTAAAAGAGTTGATTAGTGATTTATCTGTTAGAGATAGACGAGAGAGTGGTTTAATGGAGTTTGCTTAGAATGAAGATAATAGATAGATTAAAATCAGATAAAGGATTGATGGGTAGAACTCACGCCTTATCAGCGTTAGCTGTATTCTTAATGCTAACAGCTTTTTTCACTAACTTTGTTTTTGATAGAGTGTTACAAACAAATAACTTGCTAATATACTTTTCAGGAATGCTTGTATGTATAGGTATAGCTATGTGGCCCGATTTCGATAATACAAAGTCAACAGCTATAAGCACTTTCGGAGTAATAGGCACAGCAATCTCTAAAGGAATGAGAGCGATTGCGGTATTTATTTATTCTTTAGTACACTCTAGACACGATGACCCAACTCCTAATCCACATAGAAGCTTTTGGCATACTCTTGCCTCAGCTTTTTTACTAGGGATACTAATCTTGATAACTACATCTTTACCTTTTGTTGTAACGATTCCTGTTATAGACAAACCTGTAAAGATTGGATTCATATTTGCTGTATTGTGGGTATATGCTTCATTCAAGTTAGCACTAGCTGGACTACTAGGTGACTATCTAAAGAAGAATAAGAGCTTTGTTTATAGTGTATTTACTGAGATAGTAGTTTTGTTATTCTCAATAAGTGTGCTATTGTTAGCGCCGGGAGACTTGGACTACAAATGGTTAGCATATTCAGCCATTTTAGGGTACTCAATACATATACTAGGAGATACAATGACTAAAGCGGGGACTCCTTTGTTTTGGCCTATAAAACACAACGGTAAAAGGTGGTATGATTATCGTATATTCGGATTCAAAGCTGGAGGCTCAGTTGAGAAGATAATAGTTATTCCTAGTTTAGTTATAATAAGTGTATTAAGTGTATTAAAGATTTTTTATACATACATAGGAGGATAGAATGGGTTCAATATTTAAACATATAAAGGCTCTGATTTCATTTATAGTTATCGCCGCTATATTTTTAGCTATATTATGGCAGTTTAACTTTGATTTCTTTGCAGCCGTTAGTTGGTTCGTCAACTTTGTAATAGATATGATTTTAAAGTTAGCTAACTTAATAGCTAATATGCCTTTCTTTAGAGGGATATTTCAGAGGTAGTGAATGAATTGGCATTACAATACAAAGACTGGAACATTTGGTGAGTGTCACGCTCAGCCGGGTAATTGTCCTGTAGGAGATTGCGAACATCACTTTACATCTAAGGTAGATATGAACTACTATATGGACGGCCTGAACTCAAAAACAACACTATATGATAATCCAGAGAAATATAATACAGCCTACTTAGTTGGAGCAAAAGATAACTTGTTAGCTAAGATTGAAGGCGAAGGATATACTGTAAGACGCACCGCTAAAGGTGGTATAACATCATCAAGAATAGAGGAAACGGAGTTTTTCTGTGAACAAATAGAAAAAGAAGAACTTTCTGAAATAGAGAAAAAAGAGATTGTTAAGGTTTACTTTGATTCTATAGGAGAGTATACAAAAGATGAGATGAGATTCCCTATATATAGATTAGCTAATATTTATCCTAAGGGTGAGATGGTTCCTCAGAATGTTCAGAATATTATCAACAAAAATGTGGATAAGATGAATGTTATAAACAAAGACATCAGACTATATAACGGAATAGAGAGATACTTAAGAAGCACTAGAGAGAGTGGAGAAGATGAATATATTCCATTTTAATTAGGTAGGCATTATTGTCTACCTTTTATTGCGTGTATAAATAACTAAAAATATTGATATATTAACTAAAAGCATAGGTAGATTTCATTAAGGAGAAGTGTAATGGCAGGTATTCATTTTAATATAAAAACAGGTAAAAGAGGAAGATGTACAGCACAGCCGGGCAAGTGTCCAATATGCGATGTACAACATCACTTTGCCACAGAGGAAGATGTAAACAAGTATGAAGATGGGTTAAGGTGTCCAATAAAACCTACACTAGAATCAGTACAGAATGAGGATATAAATATAATCGTAGGCTCATTAGATAACTATCAGTTAGCATTTGATAGAGCAGAAGAAAAGAAAGAGCAGATTGCAAGCTATGAAAAAGATATAAAGGACACATATTATCAATATATGAATGAAATAGATAATCTAGTGGACTCATACGATAGTGAACAAACAAAAGCGATAATTGATAAGTATTCTAAACAGTCAGTGATTCCTTTTAAGAGTACTGGTTATGAGGTTAGTAAAGATGTAGATAGCGAAGCCTCATACATTTTTAGCTTCTCAAAAGCTTTTTCTAAAGATAACAAAACAGGGTTGTATCAGAATCTAACTAAAGCAGATGAAGATGGTGACAGATACGCTCATTTAATTAGTGATGAAGATTTCAAACAGAGTGAAGAATACTTTAGATTAAGAGGACTTGATGATAACGATATAGAGGAGTTACACAGAAGGCTTGACAAAGTAAGGGAATCAAGAGAGAATATAGAAAAGTGTAATAGTGAACTAGTTGCAGTAGGCAAGCAATGCTCAGGAATCTATAAGTACTTTAATAATAGAGGAGTAGATAAGACTTTGCTAGATGGGGTCCCTGCTGAGAAAAAATCAAAGATTATTAAGTCTATTGATGAGTATAATAGCATACTAGCTAAAGCAGGTGAAAAATATAGTCGCTATGATGATTTCAAGCAGGAGGTGCCTGCTCCTGAAGGATGGGATAAAGACTATGAGGATGAGTATCGCAAAGCTAAAGATAACTTAGATAGTATGAAAGAAGCTATTAGTCGCTCAGGTAGAAGAATAACAAGATAAGGAGGTAAATAATGCCAAAATATCATTACAATCCTATAACAGGAGAAGGTGGAATATGTAGAGCAAAACACAAGTGCCCTATATGTGATGAGCAACATCATTTTGCCACAAAGGAAGAGTTAAATCAATATGAAGATGGACTCAATAATCCTGTTAGCTGTTATAGTGATAACTTTCTAATGGCAGACGATGCAACAACATTAGGAACAGTTGACTATTATATAAATAGAGTTAAAGAGATGGAAGAAATAATAGCAGACAGAGAAGGCTTTGAAAAAGAGAACTCTGAAACGCTTAAAGAATATAGAAATATGATGAATACTTATTACTTTGGCCCTAATGGTACAGATAAAGAGTATGCTGATAAAATTGACAAGTTGTGTGAAGAAGCAGACTTTAATATGGATGGCATAAAAGTAAATGCAGAAAGCATAAATGAGTTGCCAGACCCATCAAAGCGAATCTCATTCGTGTTAGATAGCCTTGTAGACGATAAGAGATTAAAGGGAGCATTAGCTAGGTCACTAGAGGAAAGAAACTATAATGGACTGAGAAGGACTTATGTTCCTACAGGTGAGGTTAAAGACGAGATAACAGAAAAGGACATTGCTTGGATAAAAGACTTGCCTTATGATAGGAAAGAGTTAGTAAGTGCAATTAATAGTAGGCTAGCTATACAAAAGTCAGATGTAGATACTATTAGAGAGATTAATAGTCTAATCTTTGAGAGGAGAGAATCTAATAAAGAGTTTGGTGAGTATATAAATAATCCTGAGCTTGATTTATCAGACGAAGCCTTAGAGAGAGTATTTAAGAAAGATAAAGAGTCTTTAACTACTGAGATAGCTGTAAAGAATACTTATAAAGACTTTGTTGATAATCTTGATAAGAAATATCCTAAGCATAATCTTAGAGATTATAGCGACTACATTGAGGTTGCTAGAGAAAACAGGGATACAGCTATTGCAATGAGTGAGCTAAAGAAAAGATACCATAGAAATGGACTACCTAAGAGGCTATCTAGTGTACAGTCAATAGATTCTGATACAAAAGTGTATAGCAAAATGACTTGTGATGATAAAGGCAGAATCAATAATGCTTATTTATTAAGAGGGGATGGTTCTGTATCTAAGATAGTCGCTTTTAATGACACTGAAAAGGGTTCAGACAATATAGTCCTAGACAATGGAGAATCTCTAACAATAAAACAAAATTGGTATAGAGATGGCTCAAGAGGGAGCGAGTTAAAAATCGACACTGAGGCGTATAGAGTTGCAGTGGGTGAACCAATTGGAGATAACTTATACAAAGGTTACAACAAGGTAGATGTTAATATTATAGATAGCACAGACTAATAAGAGGTGTAAATGAAAGCACATCATTTTGATAAAGAAACAGGTAAGTGGGGAGTGTGTAATGCTCAGCCGGGTAATTGTCCAAAGAGCCCAGCTAATAGACATTTCAATTCTTATGGGCAGATGAATCAATATTCAGATGGATACTTTAATCCTAGTATTGCTAATAAAGAGCTTTTAAAAGAGGAATCTACTGAGTTATTATACGGCCGTGCAGATGGTTTAACAGATGAAATAGCTGAACTAAAAACTCAGTTAGCTGATAAGTACACAGATGAATCAAGCTTTATTAATGAGCTATCAGAGAGTACTAGAAAGCGAATCAATGAGAACGCAGAAACATACGCTAAAAATACTATTGCAGGAATGAATCAGTTTTTAGAAGATGAGGGAATCATCCCTGCTTATTTGACAAATAAAGATGGCGACCTTTACTATGATAGAGAATCTTTAGATAATTATATTTGCAAAAAGATGAATATTACTGATAATAACGGCAATGTAATTGATGAGCAACTTAAAGAAGCTATTGACAACTTAAGGGTTACAGAAGAAAACGATAAAGGATATTCTAGAATATACAAAACTGATGTAGTAAGCGTGAGCGACGCTTTCTTAAGCGATAAGTATTTAAAAGGTAGACCTGAAAATGAAAGAAAAATGTTAGCTAGTACTTTTAAGAGTACGCTTGATGAAGTTGAAATGTCAAGGATAAACATAGAGAGCCATAATGAAGAAATGCACAGAGTTAATAATCTAGTGCAAGATGTAAAGTCTATCGGAGATGAGATTAATAGTGGTGACTTTAATGTTAATTCTACTAAAGCTAATAGAATCAAAAATGAAAATGTATTTAGATTAAATCAGACGCTCCTTCTTGTAGAAAACTACAATAAGGCAATACGAGAGCGTGGTCCTAAATATGTTGAAGCACAGAAGATTATATACGACTTAGAATCTAAAGAAAGACAACTAAAGCTTGTTGAAAAAGAGATACAGTCTAGAGAGAATCTGAATAAGTGAGGATAGTAATGGCAGGTATTCATTTTAATACAAAAACAGGCAAAAGAGGTAAGTGTACAGCTCAGCCGGGCAAGTGTCCAGTATGTGATGAGCAACATCATTTTGCCACAGAGGAAGAAGTAAACAAGTATGAAGATTGTTTGGTTAATCCTATAGAGGGTGAGGAAGCACTACTAAAGGCAAGCAACGCTGAGCTTACAGGAACAATAGACCACTATGAGAAGTAGTATAAAGAGCTTGAAGAATATTTTGATAATGAGATTAAGTACGAAGAAGAGGCTGCTAAACTCAAAACAGAGGCCTTTGAAGATTTCCAAAAATTAAAAAAGGGCTATTCTGATAAGGAAACATCTTTAGCAGTTGACGATGTATTAAAGAGCAATGTTGCTCCTATATGTGAAAAGAGGGCTTTAGGAGAGTATCAAATAAATAAAACATTTCAGGAGAATTATATTTTAGATGATTTGGATGTTCCTGAGAGAGCAGAGATTGAATTAGCAAAGATTATCTCTAAGAATAAAAACGATGTAAAGGAGCTAACTCCTGAAGATGTATCTAATATAAAAGAAGTAGCAGATAATCCAGACCTTTTAAATCAATTAAATCAAAGAATCAAAGATGTTCAGAGAACTAGTAATGTAATATCTAGATACAATGCAAGATTGAGAGAGATAGATAAAGAGTGTGAAGTCTTAGACGGTTATATGCAAACAGGAATCAAAGGTTATTATGTTGATGATTCTATATCTAAAATCTTTGAAGATATTGACAAGAAGCGAGCAGGCTTAAATAGTAAATTGGAAGAGCTTGCTAATAAATATAAAACACCATTAAGCACAGATGTTAAACCGACATTCTCGGGATTACGAAAAATAACAAATAAGCTTAATGAAGCTAAGAGAATTAGGAGACTAAGAAATAAAGAGTCTTAAGATTATTATAATAAATTAAAGTAGGAGGTGAATAATGCCAAAATATCATTTCAATCCTAAGACAGGTGAAAGAGGAATCTGTAAGGCTAAGCCAGGCAACTGTCCTGTATGTGATGAGCAACATCACTTTGATACAGAGGAAGGAGTTAATCAATATGAAGATGGTTTAAACTCAAACGGTATTATAATCTTTAGCGAGATTGATAAGTACTCTACAGAGTATCTAATTGGGGTTCTTGATAAATATAAAAAGGATTTACAGGTTTCTCAAAGAGTGTATAAAGATTTTGCTCCTGAAGTAGGTAAAATCCAAAAAGACCTAGCTAGAACAAGAATGAAAATGCACAATGCTATATCTGAGGCTAGAGAAGAAGTCGCTGATTATATGTACGATAAAGCAGGCGAAACTGGAGTAAGAGATAGGCTAACTATACTTGATAACGGCGCCTTTTATTATGGTGTTAAAGAAGCAGATAAAGACTTGCTAAAAGATAAAATTATTAAAGATTCTAATTTATCTGATAAGCAGAAAAAAGATTTGTTAAAGCTTGTTAAACAGAAGCCTGACTATAAGTTTAAAGATGAGTATTCATACAATAAGATTTATAAGAATAAGATAACAAAAGACGAATTAGAGTCAATAGGAATCAAAGACGACAATGTACTAAAAGCTGTAAATAGCAAGCTTGTCAGATATGAGCGTATAAGAAAAGACTTAAGCCAGATTAGTAAGGATATTGATGAGTATGATGACCAAATGAATACTATAATTAAAGACTATGTAACTCCATTTAGTTGTGATTCAAGAACGATAATTGATTCTCCTCACAGAAAGCTAAACAGCACTCTCTCAGCCATAGGCATAAGGTATAAAGAAGACTTAAATATGGTAGACCCTAAATATAAGTCAGTTGCAAGAAAAATGAAACAGACAGAACGCTTAGAGAGGGATATAGAAAGACTAGAGGTTGAGCTTGATAATAGGAGCCAATTAGTACACTAAAATAATATATTACAGGTATAGGGAGTGATTGATTTCACTCCTTTCCTTTTTAACGGTAAAATAGCTATATAACTATGTTTAATAGAGGTTTAGTATATGAATAATGAATTAGATAAATATAAAGAATCAGTAAACTATAAAGGATTTGACTTAACATCTTCTTTTATACATTCAGTTGTTGAGTTGATATATAAGAATAAACATCGTTCAAACGGACATAAGCTTGTTTTAGATATAAGTGTTCCTGTATCTGTAAACATTGAGCAAGTTTTAAGGGAGCTACGGTATATCTACAATAAAGATATTTCAATAGTCAATAAAGGTGGAAGCTTAAGAATAATTGCTTTAAAGCTATCAGTAATAGAAGCGATAGAGCGTATTATAAACAGTAAAGATAAGATTGTTTATATCTCTAAGGATTGTCTTAGCTTCCTTAAGTATGAGCTAGAATGTTTAGACACTGATTTAAAAGGAGATTTATACATCTATTTTGGTGAGGTTAGATGTTTAGATAGAGAATTAGACGGAGCAATTAACATAAAAAGTATCATTTCAGATACAGAGAATATTTTAGGATAAAGGAGATTGATAAGTGGCTAATAAAGTAAATGAAAAGACAATAGCTATAAGTCCAAGGCAGTCTTTAGTAAAGAGAATGAATGTTTACTTTGGACCTGAAACAGGTGATGAAAATCACCCTTATTCAAGTCAGAAGTCAGTATTAGTAAGAGAGATACCAGATAACTCAGTAGACATTTTAAGAAAAGTAGGAAAAGGTGGTACTGTAAAAGTAACATTCTTTGAAGATAAATCAGTAGAAGTATACGACAGTGGTAGTGGTATTCCAGTAGAGTTAAGTCATACGCACGAGGGGACTCCTGCAAGTTCGCTATATCTATCTTTAGGTGTACTTAATGCTGGGACTAACTATGAGAACGCTCAAGATGTAGCAGGTACTAACGGTGTAGGTGGCTCAGGTGCTCAGATGTTATCTGAGTATATGAAAGTTGAAGTATATAGAGATAAGCAGATTTATAGACTTGACTTTAAAGAGGGTAAACCCGGCATATTTGATGAGAACGATAAGTTTAAGCCTACTAAAGATTTGACTTATCTAAAGGTTGAAAAAGATAAGAGACCTAAAGAGGAAAAGAAGATTTTCCCTACAGGAACAAAGATAAGATTCAAGATTGATGATAAGCTGTTCCGTTCAGAGTATAGCTATGAAATAGGTTATCTATTAGACATAATGAAAGGAACTAGCTTCTTAGACGATTCAATCAAGTTTGATATAACAGATTATCAGCATAAGACAGAAAACGGTGAGCCTACTAGATACTTTTTCAATTATGGAGGAGGGCTAGAACATATAGTAGACTTGCAAGCTACAAATAAGCTAATCCCTATTTCAACGATAACTAACTCAGCACATTATAAAGATAAGTCAGTTGATGTATCTAATGGTAAAGCAGTAGTAGTTAAGATTGATAAAGAGATTAAGGTGGAGGCGACATTCACATACGAGAACGATTACGAATACAAAGTAGAATCTTTTGTGAATACTCTGAAAACTAGAAATAACGGTATACACGAATCAGCTTTTACAGATTCATTGACTAAAGTGTTTAATAATAAGCTCCAATCAATGAGAGGCTATCTATCTAAGAATGAGAAGAATCTTCCTATAGTGCAAGATTACTTAGAAGGACTTTGTTTAGCTGTATCTGTAAGAGTGCCTGAGCCTGAGTTCACATCGCAGACTAAAGAAGCTCTAGGTGGCAAAGAAACACTAAAGGTTCTTAAAAAGATGTACACTGAATCTTTAGAGGAATGGGTAAACGCTAGAAAGAACCAAGAGGCTGTTAAGGTTATTGCAGATAAAGTGATGGCAGCCTACTCTATAAGAATAAAGAGAACCGCAGAGGTTGAGGTTAAAAGACAGAAGAATAAGTTAGAGCGAGTAACAAGAATGCCATCTAAGTTGGTTGATTGTGAGTTTACTCATACTGAATATTCAGAACTCTTTATAGTAGAGGGAGATTCAGCAAAAACTCCTCTAAAGGCAGCCCGTAATTCACAGTATCAAGCATTGCTTCCTTTAAGAGGAAAGTTCCTAAATGTAATGAAAGCGTCTACTAAGAAAATGCTAGATAGTGAGGTTGTGCAAGATATTGTTAAATGCTTAGACGCAGGTATTGGGGAAGATTTCTCAATAGAGAACGCTAGATATAGAAAAGTATTTATAGCAACAGACGCCGACCCAGATGGAGCACAGATTTCTAACTTAATCGTGGTTCTATTCTGGACATTAATGCCTGATGTAATTAGAAAGGGTCAGCTATATAAAGTGCTAACTCCTCTATATATAATCAAGACAAGTAAAAAGACATATTACTGTATAAATAAAGAGGAAAGAGATAAAGCACTTAAGGAAGTTGGCAAAACAAAGTATGAGCTAATCAGAGCAAAAGGTCTAGGCGAAACTGGTGTCAGCGTTCTACACGAAACAGGCATGAATCCTCAGACTAGAAGATATTTACAGATTACTCTAGATGATGTAGAGCGAGCTAAGAATATGCTAGAAACAGTTATGGGCGTTGATGTACAACCTAGAAAAGATTGGCTAGTTGCAAACCCTTATAGACCAGTAATAGAAGATTAAGGAGATTTAATGACTAAGAAGAATGTAAATGAGAGATTTATAGAGAATCAAAAAGCTCCTATTCAGATACCTTTAGATGAGTTGGTTAATTTAGATGGTTTAGAGTATGCTCATTATGTATTACAAGACAGAGCATTAGTAGAAGTGAATGGGGATGGATTGAAACCTGTTCAGAGAAGAATACTATATTCTCTGTATAAGATGGGTTCTAACCCCTCAGGAAAGACCATAAAAGGCTCAAGAGTATCAGGTGAGACAATCGGGAAATATCACCCTCACGGACCAACATCTGTAGAAGGTGCTCAAGAGAATATGGGACAAGCATACAAGATTAGAATCCCTATGTTTAAGGTTCAAGGAACTCTAGGCGACTATCCGGGCGACATTTCTCCGGCAGCTAGATACTATGAAATAGGAATAAATAAACAGTCTTGGGAGTTGGTTTCAGAGTTATCTCAAAAGTCAGTATCTTATCAAGCTACTGAAACAGGTGATGAACTAGAACCTGTATTCTTGCCTGTAAGATTCCCTTACTTGCTTATAAATGGGACAAACGGAATCGCTGTAGGATATGCTAGTAATATTCCTCCTCATAATCCAACTGAATGTATGGACGCTTGTATAGCCTTTTATAAAGGAAAGATTAAGACACCTAAAGATGTATTGAAGTACATTAAGGGTCCTGATTTGCCTACAGGTGGGCTGATTATGGGAGTTGACGGAATCGCAGAATACTTTGAGAACGGTTCAGGCTCATTCATAATGAGAGGTAAGTACAATACTACAAACTTACCTAGGGGCAGAAAACTTATAGATTTCTATGAGCTGCCTTATGGTATATCTGTAGAAAATGTAATAGAGAGAATAAACAAGCGACAAGACGAAGGCTTGTTCAAAGAGATTTCAGAAGTAAAAGACTTAACTGATAATAAGCGTGGTTTATCTTGTGCAATCTATGTTAAAGCTGGAGTAAATACAGATAAAGTACTAGACGATTTATTTAAGTATACTCAGCTAGAATGTAAGTTCCCTGTAAATGCGACAGCTCTAGTAAACGGTGTGCCTACTGAGAATCTCTCAATCTTACAGATAATAGAAGGATTCTGTAGTTTTAGAAAAGGTTGCTTTATATTAAAGACAGAACATCGTTTAAATCAACTAGCTAATGATGTTCACAAATATGATGGGCTACTTGCCGTTTTAGTAGATATAGATAAAGCGATTTCTATAATCAGAAATGCTAAAGATTCCGTAGAGGCTAGTGCAAAGCTAATTAAGACATTTAAGATAGACGAATCACAAGCAGAACATATCTTATCTATGAAGCTTAAACAGTTGACTAAGGCAGATAAGAATGACATTATAGCTAAGGCAAAAGAGCTAAAGGCAGAGCAAAAGCGACTTGCTGAGATTTTAAGCAATGAGGGGCTTTTAGATAACGCAATCGTAGAAGAACTAAAAGAAACTAAGAAGATAATAGTTAGTGATAGAAAGACTGAGATATTAAGTGTTACTAATGAAGAATTAGAGCAACAAGCAAAAGAGCAGGCTAAGATTTCAAGGATGTTAGATAAAGACATTGATTGTTACATTTCTATGATTGACGGTAATGTATATAAAGAATTAGAATTATCTGATAATTCATTATTCAAGTCTACATCAAGAGGTCACTCATTGCTAATTACAGAGGACGCAGACATTCTTGAGATTGAAAACAAGGATATTCCACTAACAATAAGCAATGCAATTAGCTTAAATACACTTAATAAGCTATCTTCAAAGGCAATCTCAGTTGTATCTAGTGAGGATAATGTGATTGTAGCTTCTACTGATGGTGGAGCAAACATAATTAAGGCGCCTATCAAAGATACTGGCAAGTTGTGTCAGTTGGCTCCTGAAACATCGCTAATCCTTGCACAGAATACAAGCGACAATGAGAGTATAGCTTTCTTTAGTGAAAGTGGTAAGATTGCTAAGATTGATTTAAGCAAGATAAGACAAACACGACAAGGAGCTGGCTTAGTAAAAGCTCACTCTATGGCAGATAAGGTTGTAGGTGTGTTACTAATTAAAGCTAATGAAGTAATAGTTACTTATACTGAAAATACAATCAAGTATACTTTAGTTGATGATTGTCCAAGCAAGGGTAGAGGCAGTCAAGGCTATCAGATTCATAGATTGAAAAAGAATGAAAAGATGACTAGTGTCCGTAAGGAAAGAGAGTATACTACACAAGAGGCTACTCCAAGAGGAGCAGGTGGACTAAAAAGATAAAATTAAGGCTACATTTTGTAGCCTTTTTTAGTTGACTTATATTCTCATCTATGATACAATGAATACAGTAAAGAGAGTTGAGGTAAGAAATATGGAATATTTTGAGATAAAAACAACCTATAATGTACTGAATAAGAGTTTTGATACAGAGGCAGAAGCTAAAGAGTATGCTAGGAACATAAAAACTGTAATAACTTTGTATATAGGTAGTAAGTCTTTAGAAGAGTGGATAGAAGAACAGGAAAAGACTATCCCTAATAGTAAAGGTGTAGAAACTAGAGTTAATGATTTTGATTTGATATACACTCTAGGTGACATAGAGCTAACTGTAGCTGGCAACGGAAGTCTACTTAATCATATTAGATTTAAAAACGCTTTTTCCTTGTTCTATGCTCATAAAGATAATGAGATTAAGGTTCATTCCATAGCTATTGCAGATAGATTTAGATATTACAAGTAAGGTTAAGGTGGTGTAGTTATGAATATGGTGTCTTTTAAAAATAAGTATCTTAAGGTGGTTCCTCGCTATTTCGTAGACGATAAAAGCTTTGATGATGAAAAGTCAGCGAAAGAGTACTTAGACAGACTAGTTGATAATACAATCAAGTTTATGATAGGTGATAAACCTCTAGAACAGTGGATTGAAGAGGTCATAGAACATATAGTAAGCAATGAGAATACTATAAGGGAAGAAAGCAAGAATTACAGGGCTTATCATCTAGACAATATCCACTATGAAACATCAATCTATTATGACGAAAATGACTTAACTATTGACAACCTTGCTTGCATTAGTTTTAAGAAGGACTTTGGCATAAAGATTACAGAGAAGCAGTTAATTAAGTAAACTAAAAACATAAGGTAAAATAATATTATGAGAGGGAAGATTATGGTAATGGTAGTCTTCCTTAATTTATATTAAAACACTGAGGAGCAGTTATGGATATTACATTATTAGAGGGCAATGGCTCAAGTCTTTATGGGGGAGGCTCAATACAGCTAGAGTACGATATATGGGCAAACAATAAATCAAACAATATTAACTTAAATCATTTAGTGTATGCTCCATTAGTCAATAAGGATGTGTACTCTATTAGATTTGTAGATGAGTTAAAGGTTCATCCAACATACAAAACAATCGACAATAGGGAACTACATAATGTGTCAGAGTTTACTAACTCAAATATTTCTTATTATTTTAGTATGTTCAGTAAAGATTTTAAGCGTTTAGTAAAAGAGAACCTGATAATACTTACTTTTCCACATTTATCTAATTACAGAAACCTTAATGAAGAAATAAGTGCATTAAAGTGGTACGACAATCTACTAAAAAGACATAAGCAAGTATACAAAGAAAAAAGCAATATTATTGTAGTATGCTATGACTATAAGAAAGATGTTGTGTTAAATAATCTTGGAGCTAGATGGACAGAGCTATATCAGTGTGTAGATACGGTATGGGTAAATAATAAAGACAATCCTCTATGTGAATGGCTAGTAAACAATCCTTATAATCCAGTAAGTGAAGATAGATTCTTTTATGAGTGTCCTCAGTTTATTGCTGACTCTTTAGATGGTTCTGTATTTGAGGATATAAAGAGTAAGTGGACTCCAGCAGAAAAGATGGTAAAGAATCAGATGTACTTTGCTGGTAGAAACTTAGACTGGAAAGGTTGGAAAGAAACAAGAGATATTTTTTGGAAAACACTTGTAGATAATAATATTAACTTTAATCTTGACTTTAATGGGTTTGTCAATTCAGATGAAGATATAGTTATCGAAGATAGACCACTTATAGAAGTAGGCTTCAGAAAGACATTTGATGATAAGCCTAGATACTTTGGAGCATACTCTCCTGAGGATATTAAAGAGTTATCTTCAAAGCCTGCTTATACATTGTATTCTACTAATTTGCCTGTTACAGATAACTATTTTCCTGAGTATGCAGTAATAGACGCTATAAGGCACGGTTCAGTTATTATAATGCAAGAACCGAACTGGAATGGAACAGATAAAGATTTGAGATATTTTGATGTTGCTCTTACTTGGAATAAAGATAGCATAAACAATATAATCAAGCTTGGCAGATTAATTCTAGACATACAATATACAGATATGTACGACAAGTTTAGAAAGGATGCATTAAGATATATGTTAAAGCACTTTGGAGCAAATAATAAAATTAGAAAAGCAATTAATCATAAGTATAGAGAGGGTGAGCATAATGGACCTAAGAAAAGAGTTTAGAGATAAGAACTGTTTTATCACAGGCATAGCAGGTTTTAAGGGTAGTTGGCTTGCTAAACTACTGTATGAACTAGGAGCTAATGTAAGTGGAATGGACAGTGATGTTGACAAAGGAGATTCAGCATTTAATCAGCTAGACATCCAGAAGATTGCTAGAGTACACCACGAAGATACCAGACGCATTTACTCTGGCAGATGTATTAGAGATATAAAGAACGCAGACTACATATTCCATTTCGCCGCTCAGGCAATAGTAGGCGAGGGTTATAAAGACCCTAGATACACATTTGATAGCAATATTATGGGAACAGTCAGCTTGCTAGAAATGATAAAGAATACTAGCAAACCTGCAACATTACTATCCGTAGCAAGCGATAGAGTTTACTCACCTACAGAAGATGGACATTATCATATTGAGTCAGACCACTTAGGTGGCTGTACAGACCCATACTCTGTTAGTAAAGTAGTACAGAATCAGATTATAGACAGTTATAGAGCATTGCCTAATATTTCTGATAAAGTAACACTGATAAATGCTAGGACATCTAATGTTATAGGTGGTGGTGACCCTAATGTATCTAGATTAGTTCCAAGTATAGAGTTAGCTTATAAAGAGGGTAAACCTGTAGAACTAAGAAACCCATCATTTACAAGACAGTACATCTTTGTATTAGATTGCTTATGCAGTTATCTGTATCTTGTAGCAAAAGGAACTCAGACAGAATATAACATTGGAGCAGGCAATAGTACAATATGCACTGTACAAGAGTTAGTGAACGCTTGTAAGGAATGCTTGCCGGGGTTAGAATCTGTAAACACAGGTCAGTCTTTTGGGTTTGAGGGTTCAGCTTTAGCAGTCAACACAGATAGATTCCATAATGAGTTCACAGAAGTAAAGAAGCATATAGCAGAAGATATAACAGAGATAATCAACAGAACGGTAAAATATGATTTGAGCGATAACAAGGAAGAGTTTGCTAATAAGCTCATAGATGAAGCTATTAGTGTTTATAGTGTGTGATATCGCCTGGACGCTCCGGATTCGTCCCTAATCGTTTTTTATATAAAAGTCGATATATTTATCGTTTAGGAATAAAAATCGCTCATAGCTCAATCCAGAGCTTCCTAGAGCTATACTAAGAAAAGAGGGTTAAAAGCAATGAAAGGAATTATACTAGCTGGAGGTCAAGGTACAAGATTATATCCTTGTACAAAGAATGTAAATAAGCAGTTGCTTCCTGTATATGATAAACCACAGATATACTATTCACTGAATGTTTTGATACTAGCAGGCATTAAAGAGATTTTAGTTATCTCGAATCCTGAATATATAGAGCTTTACGAACAATTACTAGGAGATGGCTCACAATTAGGAATCAAGATTACTTACGCAGTACAAGAGGAGCCTAGAGGGCTGCCTGAAGCTTTCTTAATAGGAGAATCTTTTATAGGTAATGATGATGTTACTCTAATACTAGGTGATAATCTATTACACGGGAATGGGATGACATCTTCTCTAACTAATGCAATTAAGAATAACATAGGTTGTACAATCTTCGGAACAAGAGTAAAAGACCCTAGAAGATTCGGCGTAGTTGACTTTAATAAGGCAACAGGAGAAGTATATTCAATAGAGGAGAAGCCTAATAATCCTAAGTCTAACTATGCAATTATCGGGTTATACATATTTGATAGCTCAGTTGTTAGTAAAGCTAAGAGATTGAAGCCGTCCTCAAGAGGAGAACTAGAGATTGTAGACTTACAGAGAATGTATCTCAATGAAAATAAGCTAAGTTTAGTAAATCTATATAGAGGAACTATTTGGCTAGATACAGGAACAAAAGATAGCTTAGTAGAAGCTTCTACATTTATTCAGATTATACAGAGAAGTAAAGGACAATATGTAGGTTGCATTGAGGAAACATCTTATGAAGTAGGCAATATTAATCTTAAAGAGTTAAAGCTCTTAACAGATGAAATGCCTAAGTCAGACTATAAAGAATACTTAGAAAGATTTATTGAAGATGAAAGGTCGTAAATCAAGTTTTAAGCGTTTTTATTTTAAAGATGATAAATATGTCAAGCAATCAATAAAAATCGCTTAGGAGCGAAAATAGAAGCTCCTAGAGGTATATATATTAAAAAGAGGTTAAACAATGAATAAGATTCATAATATACTAGTAACAGGTGGAGCAGGCTATATCGGTTCAGCCTTTGCTAGATATGTCCAAGAACATAGAAAGAAGTATGAAGTAATTATCTTTGATAAGTTGACTTATGCAGGTAAGAGAGAAAACATTGAAGATTTAGGGTATAGATTTGTCAAAGGAGATATTTGCGATAAAGAATACTTTAGAGAGATTTGCATAGAGTATGCTATTGATACAGTTGTACATTTTGCAGCCGAAAGTCATAACGATAACAGTATTGCTAATCCAGAGTTGTTCATACAGACTAATATAAACGGAACAGTAAGTATACTTGAAGTGTGCAGAGAGCTAGGTATTTATTTGCATTTAGTATCTACTGATGAAGTCTTTGGTGACTTACCTTTTGATGATTCAAGATTCACAGAGGAAAGTCCTTATAAGCCTTCTTCTCCATATTCATCAAGTAAAGCAAGTGCAGATATACTTGTAAGAGCTTGGGGAAGAACATTCGGTATCAAGTACACTATAAGTAATTGTTCAAATAATTACGGCTCATACGGATGTACAGGTCAGTCAGTTGAGAAGTTTATTCCAAGACAGATTACTAACGCAATCTTAGGAGATTCTATTAAAGTATATGGTACAGGCGAAGAAGTAAGAGATTGGATTCATATTAAAGACCATTGTTCAGGAATACTTGCAATTATAGAAAGTGGCAACTTTGGCGAAACATACTTAATCGGGTCAAACGGTGAGAGAACTAATAATGAGGTTGCTCAATTGATTGCAGAAGCCTTTGATGTAGAGATTGAATATGTAAATGATAGACCGGGTCACGATAGAAGATATGCAATAGACTGGAGTAAGATTCATAGGGAGCTAGGGTGGGCTCCTAGATATACTAACTTTGAGAATATGCTAGATGATACAATCAGATGGTATAAAGACAATGAAGATTGGTGGTATAACGATAAAGAGAGTATAGAGCAAAAGTATGCTCAAAACGGTCAGTAACCTTTAATTTAATATATATATTAGAGAACGCTACTAGATAATTCTAGATAGCGTTTTCCTCTTTATCTGAAACCATCCCAACGCAAAATAGCCCCCTAGTCTTGCAGTATTGTTTGAGCCTAAAAATAGCTATTTTTGTAAAAGGTGTACAAATCATCAATTTTACTGAAAACCATCCCAAAATCGAATCCACAGCATTTTCTGTATATTTATTCATAATTATGCAATAGTATATTCCTAATTGAAAAATAATGAAGTATTTTACACTTTCTGTATTTTTCAACAATCTTATTTTTTAAAAACTGTTTTCTGTATATAGGGTAACTTTTTTAGTAAAGGAGATTCCTCAATCTTAGGAATGTATAAAAATAACTATAAAATAAAGATTTTATGCAAATATCCACTATCCAGTTGCTCCTTCTTGTTTTATAGTGAAAAATAAAAGTAAAATAAAAGTAGAAAGGGATTAAAATGAGTAGAATAGAATTAATAAGTTTAGGGGTTCTCTTTGTATTAACAGTATGTTCAAGTATACTAGGGAACTTAAAGAATATTTTAATAGTAAAAGACGATGGCTGGAAGAAGTATTTAGTAACAGCTTTAGATACAATATTCTTTGCTTTGATAGTAGGCACTATTAGCACATCAACTCCGAGAACAGTTACTGTATATACAGTAGGTAAACTAGTAGGTTTAGGTATAGCAGACTATATTATTAAAAAGACTGATTCAAGTATCTATCTAAGTAATCTGTATTTAGATAATAAATATTTAGATAGTGTTAGTGAGTACTTGTTTAAAGAGGGAATTAGCTTTACAGTATTTAAAGGAGAGTTCTTTGTGCCTATAGATGATGAATTAATCAGCAATGAGAGAGTATCGCTATCTATACACTTAAATAAAAAGCAGATGAAAGACTTAAAGAGTAAACTTACTGAGTTAGGTATTTCTGAGCCGACTATGGATATTACAGTTGTGAAAGTAAGTGGGAACATTGTTGATAGAGTGTAAATATAATGAGTATTTGCCTCCAGTATACTCTTAATATATGTGATATTTTCAATATATAAGCAAAATATCCAATGTATATAAATGAGGAGATAGATAATGTCAAGAGTGCATATTACAGATGATGGAAGAATACTAGTATGTAAAGCTAAAGATATAGCTAATTGCAAGTATGGAAACAGACCACACTTTAACTCGGTAGAAGAAGCAGGTTTGTATATTGAAACAGAGATTACAGGTAGTAATCTTTACAATAAACTCCAATCTGAATCAGATGAGGAGATTCTAAAGAGTTTACATATTAGAGAAAAATCAAAGATAAAAGAGTTTAGAGCTATGCAAGAGAGGATGGCTGCCAATGCTCTATATGGAGCAGACGACCCTAAACTGTATAATATTAAGCAGTTAGATTCAGAAGAAAAGCTAGCTGAGATAGAAGGTGTGATAAATACAGTAATGCCAGGCAAGTCAACTAAAGCAGTTCACTTAGTAGGAGAAGATTCAGATAACTGGTATGTCTGGACTAATCATACAGATTTAAGGGATGTAATTGTCTACGATAAGTTTGGAGATAACTATCCTCTACACGAAATGGACAAGCGTAGTAAATATGTATCACATATAGAGGTTAAAGACCTAACAAAGGATGCTCAGTTGTCAGCAACTCCACTAGAGTCAGATAATGATAATGTAGTAGGCTTAAAGCTGTCTGAGGATACAAATACAAGTAAGATTTCACAAGAACTAGCAAAGTGGGACCCAAGAGTAGACGCTTATAGCAATAGAAAACTAGATTTAAGCGAAGAGGAAAGCTATGACTACTTACTTAATGACTATTATAGTAAAGACTGTCAAGAGATTAGTTTTTATTCAGATAAACAGAATAGATTTATCAATGTTAGATTAACTAAAAAAGATAAAGAAAATAACTTTGAAACAGCTAAGGCTAGACTTAAAGAAAATAATATAGTTGTCGATGTTTGGGTAAGATGTAATATGACTGAGAGGTCAAGTAAGCTAACAGATTCAGATAAACAGAGGTTCTTAAATAATTATGGTTCAATGTTTAAAGATGGCAAAGCAAAATCAGAGTTTACTTTAGACGATTTAAGGACTCAGTCAGAATATGAGTTAAAAGGTATACCTAATAGAGCTTATGTCAGAGATAGGAAGTATATTCCTGAGAACACTGTAAACAAAGCTTCAAAGAGAGATAAGACTTTTATTAGACTAGGCGATTATGTTTTCGAGAGTAGAGAAGATATAGAAAAAGGTCGTAGATTTACTTTAGATGATTTCAAGCGTATCACACCTCTATTAATGGGTAATCTAAAGGAAGAATAGAAAGGAAGTATAATAAATGAACGCATTTGAATATATGTTACAAGATGATGTATTAAGAGAATACAAGAGAGTTACAAGAGAAACAATCGAAGAAATGAAGTCAAGAGATATAGATATACTTGTATCTTTTGGAGTAGGTGGCTCAGTAAAGGGTGCTAAAGCTGTCATAAACGGAGTTAAAGGAAAGATTGTAGATAAGAAAGTTGTGTTCCTTGGGGAAGATATTTCAGAATACTATTTAGATTGCGTTTGTGAGAATATCCTTAAGGGAAAGAAACTAGCTCTAGGGTTTAACTCCTTGTCAGCAACAACAGTTGAAACTGTAACAGCTTATGAGTATATCCTATCAAAAGGACTAGATATAGCATACACATTCTCTGTAACAAAGGAATCTAGGGTAGATAAGTTGTCAGAAATATTTGATAAGAATATTACTTTGAACGATTGTATCTCAGGCAGATATTCTGTGTTCACACCTATAGGGTTAATTCCTATTGCATTTGAAGGTATTAGCATTGATGAGTTTTTAGATGGAGCAAAAGATGGCTTAACTGAGAGTCTAGCTAGTGAAATGTATAATACTTTTATGATAAAGCAGTTTAAGAGAAATACTCTACAAGTAGTATCTTGCACAAGTAAAAGAATGAGTGCTTTACTAAAGTGGTATCAACAGTTAGTTATGGAATCTACAGGTAAAGATAGAGCAGGACTTTTAGTACTACCAGTTGAATATCCAGCAGACTTACATAGTATTGAACAATATTTACAGGACGGTCAGTTACAGTTTACTGAGATTATGTTTGAACACGATAGCACGATGAGAGAGATTATCTTAAGAACGCACTCAGAGAGTTTGTTAGTATCTTTTGAAGTGCGTAAAAATGCTAATGATTTCGGTTTCGTTATGAGCGTACTATGTAGCTTTGTTGTAAAGCTATGTACAGACTATTTTGATGTTAATCCTTTTGACCAGCCAGGCGTTGAGGTTTACAAGAATATAGCTAAAGAGGTTAGAAGTAAATGTTAGATGATAAGGTAAGAATAATTGAGGATACTCAAAGCAACCTGCCTACTAAGCTCTTAGATGTAACAAAGAGGTTTCTAGTAGATGATAATAGGAGATATTTCGGCCAGGCTGCCGTCAGTCTTGAGAATCAGTTGAACGACCCTAAGTATAAAGAATACGAAATAAACAGAAAATTAGTTCAATTAGGTATAACAGGTGAAAAAGCTACATCAGTTGAATTAAGAAAATGGTGCGTTGATAAACCTGAAGTTGTTATGCTAGATTCAGTGCATTTACCTATTAAGACAGGAAATGAAGAAGATGATAAGGACGAGTTCGACGAAGAAACAGGACAAGTAAACTCATTAGGGGATACAGACCATATACTTATCATTGGTGAAACGATAGTCTTGATTGATAGTAAGAACTGGAAAGAGAAAACAAGCTATTCTGTTACAGCAGAGGGTGAGGTTCTAAGAAATAAGAATGGATTTAAGGGAAATAGACCTAAAGCTAATCAGAATAAGTATTTATGGAATAAGTTCTATGAGGGATTTCCTATAGAACATATAGAAAGCTTTGTATGTATCTCTAATCCTAACTCTTTTATCACGAGAGATAGAGCTTGGTGGATGCCGGGTTGGAAACTTGTTAATCATCAGACTTTAATTTACTTTTTAGATAAGTTATATAGAGAACGCTTATCAGATGTTGATTATATAAGAGTAGATTTAGTTGCTAAAGCATTAACAGGATTGCAGAAGCCTTATAATGCTTTTAAAGAGAAGTATCCTGTAATGTGGGAGAAAACAAGAGTTAAGAAAAAGGTGTAATGTTGGATAAAGAAAAAGTATTAAGATTTTATCTAGTAAAAGCAATTAAAGATGTTATCTCAGAGGAGATTTCTAATAATAGCTTATTGCTAGTAGATGTAAGAAAGAATAACGAAGATTTTGTAGATAGAGTACTGATGAAGTATATAGAGTATACTATGCCAATCTTCACAGTTAATGAGATTGTTGGTTTCATCAGAAAAACATTAGGTGGAAGGAGCTAATAATGAGCTTATCATCAGAAGTAAAAGCAAAACTAGATATAGTAGACTTTATGAGAGCAGATGGGCTCCAACTAAAACACGAAGGCGTAGATAGATATTCGTGTAGTTGCCCTTTCCACTCTGAGAAAACTCCTTCTTTTAAAGTGGACTCCAGTTTTCAAAGGTTTAAATGCTTTGGCTGTGGTGCAACAGGTGATGTAATTGAATATTTCGCTAAACAGAATACTCTAGATTATAAGGCTGCCACATTGCTATTAGCAGATAAGCTAGGTATAAAGGTAGATGAGAGTAAGAAAGAAGATTATAGTAAACAAAAGCGTATGCTAGAGTTAGCTAAAGATTTAGAAGATTTTTATAAGAGCGAGTTTACTAAGTTATCGGAGTTCCACCCTGCAAAGAAACAGATTACTGATAGAAAGCTAAAGATTGAGGGATATGAAGATTATTTTGGATATGCTCCTTCAAGTAATACAGCTATGGTTGACTATATGACTAAGACTTTGAGTTACTCATTAAATGAATTAAAAGAACTTGGTTATGTCAATGAAAAAGGGAATGCCCAACTAAGAGATAGACTAGTATTCTTTATAAGGAACTATATGGGGTTAACTGTTGGTTTCTCAGGTCGTTCTTTAGAAAGGTCAATAGAGGGTTGGAAGTATGTCAATTCAAAATCGTCAGACTTATTTGACAAATCGTCAGCACTATACAATATAGACAAAGCTAAGAAGTCAGCAAGGAAAGAAAACTCAATATATCTAACAGAAGGTCAGTTTGATGTAATAGCAATGATTCAAAATGGTATAGAGAATACAGTTGCTATTTCAGGCACAGCTTTTACTGAGAAACATATAAGCGTACTCAATAAATGTGTAGATGATACAGGAAAGATTATACTATGCTTAGATGGAGATTCAGCAGGATTAAAGGCCGCTGTTAGAGTATTTCAGTCCTTTCCTGATATTCAAAATAGACTATATATGATAACTATCCCTAATAAGATGGACCCTTGTGATTTCTTTGAGAAGTCTAGTAATAAAGAGTTGCCTAAACCTATCAAGATGATAGACTTAATGTTCAATCAGCTTAAGAAGAAATACCCACCTACTATACTAGAAAATAGAACAAAACTAGTGGATGAGGTTCAAGATAAGATTACTCAGTATATTACAGATAAGACACTCAGAGAGGTTTACTTAAGGGCAGCCTGCTCTATAACAGGTGTATCATATACAAGCTTAAATCAAAAAGCGAAAAAGGTATATAAGTCAACTCAGGAAGAAGTAAAAGAAGATTCAACAAGACTATCAAAAGAAGATAACTTGTATATAGTTGCACTAGCAGTTTACTTAAAGAATAGAGATTTGTTGAAAGAAAAAATAGAGATTAAGCATTATCCACCAAAGTTCAGAAAGTATGTTAAACAGCTAGAAGAATACAACGGAACAAGGCTGATACCTGAATCGCTAGAAGATAGTAAACTAACACAAGAGATTGTTAAGCAAGATGTAAAGAGGCTAGAAGATTCTGATTTAGCTCAGATGTACTATGACACAATGCTTAACACAGCTCATAAAGAAACTAAGCGTATTAAACTGAATGATAAGAAGCTTAATGTAATTAGCTCTTTAGAGGGCTTAGATAGAGATTCATTCATTAAAACTTTAGAGAGAATAGAGGAAGGTGAGGGAATTGGATGAAGATAAGATTTATAATCTAGATGAAGATAATGAGGAAAAAGAACCTTCCGCTATCCCAGCGATTGTAGCCGGTATGTGTTTAGGTGTAGCCGCACTACCGGCTTTAATTTTAGGTTTTGCTCATTACTTAATATGGTTCAGAATAAAGAAACTGAAACCTAAAGTATCATTTCTAGCTTGCTTGCTAGAGTTTTTACTTTTAGTTATCGTGTTTAATGTAATATTACTATTTAGAGAAAGAACTATATTATTTACTTATATCTCAATATGTTGTTGCTTAGGAGTGTTCATTGGACAATGTCTAATTTTCTATAGGGCGCACTTACTAAAAGCATACCCGGAAATGACGGCACTCAGAGGTTGGGCATATAAGTTTGAATACAAAGAGAGTATCTTTGATAGGGTAAAAAGAAATAAGATAATTAAAGAGTGTACTCAAGGAGAACTATGCTCAGAAGAGGCTGCTCCATTAGGAGTTTTGGATGCTCCAGTGATAATGGATAATGGCGAAGAATATAAGAACATAGAACCTGTATACTCATATTATGAAGAAGCAGTAAGAACAAGATTTGTAACAGGCTTAACTGGTTCAGGTAAGACTATTACTATGCTTACATTAGTGAGTAATGATATAAGAGCTGGCTATCCTATATGTTTCCTAGATTTCAAGAAAGGACTTGATATAGCCTACTTTTTAAGTAAACTAGCTAAAGAGTATAATAGACCTTTTTATCACTTTAAATCTGGACCTGCCGGTTCTTATAGGAATCCTTTCTGTAAAGAGCAAGCAAGCTATGACCCACTATCATCAGGAACAGCAACCTCAAAAGCAGATATGGTGCTTAATATGAGAGCTTGGGATAGTGCTTCTGATGTATATAAAGGCAGAACTCAATCAATCTTACAAGCTATCTTTTATTTACTTGAAACAGTAGATAGGAAAGCACTCCCAAGAATACCGTGGAAACAAGGTGGCCTATCTCAGTTAGTGGCAGCCCTGAAGGTTGAAAATCTGTATGATATGATAGACTGGCTTGAAAAGGATATGAGAGGTAGAGAGACCTCACAGGGTGAAAGAAACAGATTAACAGAACTACAAGCACTGTATAGAGAGTTGACAGCAAGTACAAAGTCAGCTTTAAGAGAGCAAGTAGAAGGCTTGGCAACAATATGCAGAACACTTATTATGTCGAGTTATTCAGACTGGTTGGCAGCCGGTGAGACTCCTTATCATATTAACTTATCTGAGTTAGCTCTATCTGATGAGAAGCCTATAATATTATTCCAGTTCAACCCGAACGAAGAACAAGAGTTTGCTAGATATTTAGGTAACATCATAATGTCAGACTTGTCAAGAGCCTCAGCAGAAAAAGAAAAGAGAGGTAATAAATCACTGTTTGGTTTGTATATAGATGAGTGCCAAGTATTAGACCCTAATAAGATAGCTACATTAGTTGAGAAAGTGCGTTCAGCAAGATTCTTTACAACAATCTCAGCTCAATCATCAACACAGATTTCAAAGGCAGCCACACAGAACTCAGAAGATACTTTATTAGCTTTATATGATACCATCAATACATTCATAGTGCATAAAGGTGCTACAGAAAAAACAGCTTTAATGCTTTCACAGATTGTGTCAAAAGTAGATAAGACAACTTATAAGGTGACAGGAAAGCGAAACTCTAATATACTATCTTTGAATAGAAAAAATGCTAGAGATTCTATTGTTAGCACTGTTACTGAGAAAGTGTACAAAGTAGAGCCTGATGAGTTCCAAACATTGTCAGCTCCATCTAAGAATAACAACTTTAAAGCTCAAGCATACTACATTACTAAACTAACATCAGACCCAGAGTTTACAGATGAAACAAAGCCTGTTGCAAGAAAAGTGTGGATAATTCCTAATGAAGAAGTCCTAGAGTCTATTCCTGAGTCCTTTAAGAAACAGTTTAATAACGATAAAAGGGTTACTAGAAAAAAGATAACTTCTGTACAGGCACCTGTTGAAGATGTGCTACAAGATGATAACTTTAAGATAGAGGAAATACAATCTTCTCAAGATGTATTGAATGATGTATATAATGATGGTGAGTTAACTCAAAAGCAGTTTTCTAAGAAACACTATAAAGAGCAATTTGACAAGCCTAAAAAGGTTACATCTTTTGACAGATTAACGACAAGCACTGATATTACAAGCAAAAAGGTGAAGCCGGGTAAATTGCCAGAGCTTCCTGATTTATAAAGAGGAGAATATTCAAATGGCATTGCCAAAAAAGAAGATTATAGATAAAACTAGTAAACTATCTAAGGAGTTGCCTCCTATTGAAGAAGGCTTTGAAACAGTAGACTTAATAGAAGTAGAGGATAAGACTCCCAACACTATTCAGCCTTCTGTTCCTATGCCTGAACTAAAAGAAGAAGTATATACTGAATATGAGGGAGTAGATGATTCTGGCCCATTCTTAGAAGATGAAGAAGAAGAAAAAGAATATATAGATAAAAAGCGAAAGAAGATTAAGCCTATAGGCAGTAAAGCTAAGATTCGAGATAAAGACTTAGACGATAGGAAGAATAAGCTAATAGGAGTTAAAATATTCAGAATATTTGTTTATGTGGTAATTCTTGGTTTATTCGCAATGGGACTAAAGAATACTTTATTCCCACAGAAAATGCTTTCTACTGATGAGATTACAGCAATATCTCAGAAAGCCATAGGTAAAACAGGGTTTCCTGAATATAGAGGTCAAGCCTTTGCTAGAGATTTCTTAAAAGCATACTTAAATATGGACAACTCTAAAGCTAGTAAACAACTGTTAGGCAAGTTCTATACAGGTCAGCTAGGCGAATCAGATGGTGGGCTTCGTACAGGTAAGTCAGCTAAAGAATCTCAGATGAAAGTAATAGGAGAACCTGTTCTTTTTGAAAGCTTGTTAGTTAGTGAGAAAAATGCCTCATTCAAGTTTAATGTGTATACATCAGACACAGACGGAAAGGATACTAATCAAGAGGGATATACTACAGGTCAGTGGCTAGCTTTTCAAGTGAATGTATATTGGGATAAAAAGACAGATACAATCTCAATAGTGGATAGTCCAACGATGATTCCTACATACTCTATAAAGAAGCCTGAGACTTTGCCAAATGCAGTAAAGATTGGAACAGGAGAGACTGATGATGATATGGTTAAGAAACTAACTCCTACAATCAATGGTTTCTTAAAATCTTACGCTAATGTTGACATTAATAACTATGAGGAGATTTTACAGTATATAGATAAAAAGTCACCTCAGTTGATTTCAGGTTTCGGTGGAACTGTTAAGATTAAGAATGGTGAGAACACTATTATTAAGACAGTTTATAAGACTAAGGAGCCTAATGTATGGAAAGTTGATATTACACTAGATTGGCAGACTACACAAACAGTCAATGAGGAGTTGGCTCCAGCGTTTACATCAAGATATGTAATGACAATAAAGAAAACTAACGGGAATGTTTACTTGGTAACTAAGTTTGTCCCTTATGTATATGTATCAGACAATTCAAAATAATAACACACTAAAATAAAATGGGAGGATGAGTAAATGAATACTATTGTATTTGCAGCCGGCATTGGTAATCTAGTATCTAGCATAATTGACAACTGGCTTGGTCCTGCTTTCTTACTTTTCGTAGCCGCTTGTGCTATCACATTCATAAAAGATAGAGAGTTCAGAAAGCTATTCAGTTATGTAGGTATTGCCACAGTTGTAGCACTGTTAATTTACGCAGGAAACTGGCTATTTGGCAAAGACGGAAAGCTAAAGAAAGCCGGAGAAAACATCGTAGAACAAGTAAACTAATATAGTAATAAAGCAAATTAATTAAGTACACTAAGGCGCAACAAATGTTGTGCCTTTTCTATTGACAAATACAATATAAATGTGTTATAATGAATAGAATAAAGGTAAAGGAGTGCGTACTATGGAGCGAAAAGTGTGGGAAGAAGAACTATCAAAAGCACTTGATGAAGGTCGTAAAGTAGCAGATAGTGTAACAGTGAATGAAGAAGTAGAACTTGTAAAAGAAGATACACTATCTAGATTACTAAAAGATGAACAGATATTCATTGTAGATGGCATAATAGATGGAAAAATGAAAAAGATTCCTTGTTATTTAAAAGACGGCCGTTACAGTATAATAGGAAACTTGCCTACAGTACTTTCAGAGATAACTGATAAGGGTAAACCGAAAGATGTTGTATTCACTATAACAGACGATGTGTTCTCCACAGATTCAGCACAAGTTATAGATACTAATATAGGAATAGTAGTAACAGACTTAGACGGCAATAAGAAGCTAATTAAGATTTAATAAGTACTTATAAAAGGTATAATATTAATATATAAGATAGAGTTTATTTATAACTCAAGGAGAAAGGATTATTAAAATGGGAAACATTAGATTTGTAAACTATCTAAACACGAAGATTAGGCTAGATGGAGATTACACCCCACAGGATGTACTCACATATCTGAGCGTCAATCCTTCAGAGGTTGATATGATTGTACACGGTGAAACACTCATCATCACACCTAAGGCGTCAGGAACAAAGGGCACAGAGCCTCTTGCTAAAGATGTAGAAAGCTCAGTAATTAGTAGAGTTGCTTTTATTGAGGGAGAGCTAGTTATCTCTTTCAAGTCAGGAGTTGTGTATAAGTATCCTGAAGCAAAGGTATCTGATTATGAGGGACTCATTAATGCTCCAAGTAAGGGTAGATATTTCAGAGAGAACATCCAGCGTATGAAGTCTATTAAGCTAGGCTAACGCACATTAAAACTATTATTGATAAAGGAGATAAAAATGGAAAACAGAGTGGTAGACGAAAGAAAGCTAAGACTTGTACAGGATATTGTTAATGAGATTCTAGGAGAAGGTTTCACTGTTACTATTACAGCTAACTCAGAGCCTGCATTTACAGGTAATGTATGCAACTTTTCAGAAATGCTTAGACCTAAGGAAGTAGCTTTTTCAGAGCTTGCTAAGGGAATGGACTTTAGTGGTACTCCAGCTAAGGTGGAGCTTGTTGGTGGTCAGCTAGTTGATTCATCAGAGCTTAATAGAGTAAGCTTTAATGACATTATGATGAATCCTGAGGTTAAGAGAACTGAACAGGAAGCTAGAGAGTTTATTGAAGCTTTGTTCAATGGTGCTCAGCCTAACATTGAGGCTCAGCCTGAGAGAAAAACTGTTGATAGAGAAGTAGGCGAAGCAGTTGAGTTGATTAAGGCATTCAGAGATTTGCTAGATTCATCTAAGTAAACAATCTTTGACAAGTTAATTAAAATGAAAAATAGGAGCATACTATTAGTATGCTCCTTTCTTTATTAATATGCACTTGCTCTTTCTAAATATGGCATAGGGTCAACTAACTTATCATTCTCGTATACCTCAAAATGTAAGTGTACTCCAGTTGCCCAACCTGTCATTCCCATTAAACCTATATCTTCACCCTTAGCGACTGATTGTCCTTTTTCAACATATCTTTTAGCTAAGTGACCGTATCTAGTTTTCAAGTGTACTCCATTGATTACACCGTGGTCAATCTCTATCCAATTTCCATAGCCTTCTTGTACATATCCTGATTGAGTAACAGTACCACTTAAGGCTGCTTTGATGTTACCTGAGCCAGCTATATCTACACCTGTATGAAAATCATAGCCTTCTCCTAATGGAAACTTGCGTTTGCCATATAGTGATGTGTATACTCCTTTAGCAGGCATTTTAAGTTGGGTTAACTCATTTAATTGGTCAGTCTTAGTTGCTATTAGATTGTTATAAGCATTTAGCTGAGTTGTCAACTTTTCAATCTCTGAGTTTGTCTTTTTCAGTTCATCGCCACTTGTGATATGTGTAGCCAAATCGTCAGACTTTTGTGATAATATGATTTCGTCTTTCATTGAGTTAGTTAGTTCGCTTTTTTCCATTTTACGCATATCTGATTTTACAGTTTGGCTTTTTATATCTAAAGGTTTTACTTTCTTTTCTTCTACTTTGATTTCTTTGTGGATAGTATTCTTACTAATTAGGGATTCTGAGCTAGTTAAATCATTTACTAAGTTGTTATGCTTATTTGCTAAGCTATCTATCTTTGACTTGATAGCATCCCTCTCTTTAGTAAGTCTTTCTATTTCAACTTTTAATGTGTTTGTTTGTTCTTCTACTGTATCAGCATAAGCAGTTTGTATATTAGAAGTAAATACATACATAGGCATACTCAATACAGATAAAGACAATATAGTATTCTTAATTATTTTATTTCTCTTAATAATAATCACTCTCCTTATTAAAACGAACAATATAAAAAATATCACGATTTATCAATATATTCACTTGACAATCTCTCCAGTACTATGATAGAATAATCTTATAAAGAAAAAGGAGAGATAATGAAATGAAAAAGACAGTTTATATACTAATAGGTGTAGCAGGAGTAGGTAAGTCAACATATACAGAAAAGCACTCTACATCTAATTCTATTATACTCTCATCAGATAGCATTAGAGAGGAACTTTTCGGTACTCTAGCAATGCAAGATAAAGCTAGCCATACAAAAGTATTCGATGTAATGAATAGAAGACTTAAGGATGCTCTTACTGATAAGCAGTCAACAGAGATATTCTATGACGCAACAAACCTTAAGAGAAACAGAAGAAGCCATCTTTATAGAACAATTAAGTCAATAAACAAAGAGGCTGATGTAGTGTGCCTAGTATTCTCAAAGCCACTTGAAAAGATTATTAAACAGAATAATCAGAGAGAGGGACTTAAGAGGGTTCCTGAGGCTGAGATAAGAAGAATGTATAAGTCTTTAGAGGTTCCAAAAATCGGCGTAGATTGCGATAGAATGGAGCTAGCTAGTAGTGTTGATATAAGCGACTTTGAGTCAGAGTTCGCAGGTGATATAGCTCACGATTCTAACTACCATAAGGAAACTGTTAGAGAGCATATAAATATGACAATCAAAAACGCTAAGCAGACTAAGGACGAAGTCTTAATCAAGATTGCTAGATTCCACGATTTAGGAAAGTTCATCTGTAAGCAGTATATTGAAGAAAAGGGTATCGCAAGATTCATCGACCACGAAAAGGTATCAGCTATGTACTACTTTGTAGCTATGCAGAATGACTTTTCTGAGGAAAACCTACTAATACTAGAAGTGATATTCCAGCATATGCAGTGCCACAGAGGTTTCAGCGATAAGTACATAAACAAGCACAAGCTAACTGAAAAGGAACTATCTCTATTAACAACCTTTGCTAAGATAGATGATATTTCTAGAATAGTATAGCAAAAGGAGAAAAATGAGTATGCCTTTTTACGGATATATTCTAATAATAATTATATACGCTCTTTGTAGAAATCTCTTACTCAAAGATAGAGTAAGGAATAAAACTAAAAGTTTAATGCGCCTATTTCTATTCAATTTGATAGATATAGGTGTATATTTATTTTGTGGATATAAGCTGTTATCTAAAATAGACGGGTTCAAACCTATTACTGATAGTATACTATCTAATTCAGCTTTGCTTATAGCAGTCTTAGGTTTCAGTTTACAAAATGCACTAAAGCATATAATAGCTGGAGCCATAGTTAGCTATTCAGGAGCAATCAAAATAGGCGATAGAATCACATTAAGGGAGCGAAACCTAACAGGCTATGTTGAAGATGTAACACTAAGACACGCAATCATTAGGACTTATACTAATCAAAGAGTAGTGATACCTAACTCTGTATTGAATGAAGAGGTTATAATCAATAATGATTTAACTGAATCAACTACAAGTTATCCTATAATAGTTAGATTGCCTATAACGGCTGATGTAGATAAGGCAATACAGATAATGACAGATGTTATTAAAAAGAACACTGAGTTACTAAACGGTGAAGCGGAAGTCTTATGTTCAGATATTACGCAAACAGAAGTAACGCTAAAGTCCTTTATTTGGGCAAAGAATATAGACGAGAGCTTTAAGATTGCCTCAGATACACGATTAGGGATTTTAAGAGAGTTAAATAAAAATCATATAAATATCTAAAAAGGTGTTGCCAAAGCGTTACAGCTATATTATAATAAATACATAAGTTAAAACATTACGGGAGACACATTAATGAAAAAGTTTTTATCAACAGTCTTAATCGCAGTAATAGTAGTATCAACAACAGCTTGCTCATACGGAGCTAGCAAGGGTTCTAAAATACAGAAACTAAAAGACTTTATCTTTTCTAAACATTCAGTAGAGCAGACTGAGCCTAAGGCAACTAAAGAAAATCTATCATTTACTGATTATTACGCAGTAACAGGCGAAGCTGAGTTTACTTTAGATATTCCTGAAGTTGGTAAGGTTAGATATACAGGACTTGATAAGCTAGGCAGACCTACAGGTGTTATTGCTAACTTAGATTACTCACTTGTAGATAGAGAGAGAAAACAAAAGAGGGAGCCTATAACGATTGACCCGCCAGGATTCACAAATAATAAGAAAGTCGTTATTACTGAAAAAGACGGAAGAAGATATAAAGGTTATTTCTATAATAGGTCTCACTTGCTTGCAGATTCACTTGGAGGCTCAGCAACTAAAGAAAACTTGATTACAGGAACAAGAACTCAGAATGTAGGAATCAAGAATAAGGGTGGTATGGCATATACAGAGGAGAAAGCTAGACAGTTCTTTAAGAATCCTACTAATGCAACTTTAGTATATGAAGTGATTCCTCAGTATAAGGGTTCAGAGATTGTGCCTAGAACAGTTGTTGTAAATATAAAGAGCAGTGACGGAACAATCAATGAAAGAGTTGTTGTAGATAACTCAGCAACAGGATATACAATAGACTATCTCACAGGCGACTGGAGAGCTATATAACTAATTAAAGGCTGTATCAATTACAGTCTTTTTTTATTGACAAAAGCATCCTTTTATAATATAATACAGATAAATGAACAATAGAAAGGTTAAGATATATGAATAAATTACAAGAGTTAACCTTAGAGGTCACTGTAAGGGAGTGCGTAGGGGCTGGCCCTATTGACCCCGATAGTTATAAAGAAGATGTCCTAGAGGAAAGCTCTATTATAATAGGGTTAGATGATAGATATAAAGATACTGTTTATCATAACTTGTTAGGTTGTGTAGAAGCACTAGAACTAGAGGAGTTATTTTTATCAAAGATTGCTTCAGGCGTAGTTACTATAGAATCACCGCTCCAATATCGTAGAGAACGCTTGTTACAGATGAACGCCAACGATTATATAGAAATGCTATTTGAGGACATTGAGATTAACAAAGCAATCTCAGAAGGAGCTAAAGAAGTAGCAGTAGTTGAACCTTGTAGAGATTGGTTCGAACTATTCTTAGATGAAGTATATGTAGATAGTACGCCTCCTTTGATGGATGGCTTAGGAAATGTACATCACACAAATGGAATCACCTTAGCAGTGATTATGACATACAAAGGCGGATGCGCTCTTACAAGTGAACAGATGTATAAACAAATAGACTTTATCAAAGAAAGATTTGTAGCAGGTAAGTATCATCTAAAGCTTGAATCTCTTACAGGTAATCATAAACTAACAATCTTGATAGATAGAGAATCTATATCTCAGTTTATTACAGAAGCTCGTGAAAAGGTAAAACTAGAAAAAGCAGAATAGTTACTCAGGAGGCTCGAAAGAGCCTTCTTTTTATTACTAAAATGAGTATATTAAACTATATATAAATACAGATACCGCCTGGACGCTCCGGAATCGTCCCTAATCGTTTTTTATACAAAAGTCGATATATTTATCGTTTAGGAATAAAAGTCGCTCACCGGTTAAATCCAAGCGTTCCAGAGCCATATACGATTTTATTATCTTTTTAACTACTAGTTATCTATATAATAATCTTACTGAATGAATATATAAATACAGATACCGCCTGGACGCTCCGGAATCGTCCCTAATCGTTTTTTATATAAAAGTCGATATATTTATCGTTTAGGAATAAAAATCGCTCCTAGCTCAATCCGGAGCTTCCTAGAGCCATATAGTATTTTTATACTTATTTAAGATAGCTGATTCAAATAAAAAAAAAGCCAGTCATTGCTGACTGACTTTCTATAATTATTACATTGCCATCATTATAGCTGGGAACACTCTATCACATATAAGGTCTACTATCTCATCTTCTGTCTTAGCTGAGTATGTAGCCAAGCTAGCTCCATCAACGAATGTCTGAACGAATACAGGCACAAGTTTGCAATAAGTTTCTACATCGTAAACGCCTTCTAGCTCTAACATATACTCCTCACTTAGAAGAATAATCTCAGCCATCTCAGAAGCGTCTTGCAACTTATCTCTAAAAGGCTTGTAAGCAGTGTAGGCTGTTTTGTAAGAATCTTTGTTCCACTTGTTGTTGCCATAGATGTAATCATCATCGTTGTAATAGTCATAATCGTTAAACAGTGTCCTCTGGTCGTTATAAGTCTTACCAAACTTGTTGTTTCTGTTGTACTTGCTAACAGGAGTGTATACAATCTTAGGGCGTACAATTATCTGCTTATCCCATTCAGTGAACAAGTCCTCATCATAAGCGTACTCATCAATAACTGAACCTGAGAAATAATATTTCCCATCTAACTGTGTAAACTCTGGGAGTTCAACAAACAAAGCAAGCTCTTCAGGAGTTATCTTTTCTCTAGTAACCTCTCTAACAGTAATCCAAGAGTGCATTTCAATGCTATCTGTGTTTAGCTTACCAAATACAAGCTGGATTGCATCGTTCCCGGAGTTAGCTAGGTCTGTACCTGAAGCAAAAGCTCCCATACTGTTATGTGAATGAGTTTCTACATAGATACCTACCTGAACATTTAGTGCTCCATAAATCTTATCACTTGTTTCAGTTAGGGCTCCGTGATTCTCCTGCTTTGGTACATAAGAGAATACTTCATCATTCCAAAAGTGGACTCCGTCAATGTCTTTGATAGTCAACTCTTTATCGTCAACTGTGATAGTCTTTCTATCTCCTATATGATAAAAGTTTATCTGTGCTTCTTCGCCATTCTTCTTTGTGATATTCCTATACCACTTAACAGCATACATAATAGCTTCTTTAGGAACCTTAGGGAACTTTCTTGAGTTTGATACAGTAATCTTCTCCTCTAGCTCAGGATATGTAACCATCTCATAGCCATTTACTTTCTTAATAGCTTTACCGAGCCAACTCTCTCTAATCTCAAAAGTTCCGTTGCCGGCTGCAATAGTCGTTCTTAGTAGTCCTAACTGGATATCGTTAAGATTATCCTTTGATGTGTATAGCTTAATTGCCTCTGTCATATTTTTACTACCTTTCTTAAGTGCGGTTTATCTTAATATATGTTAATTATAAAGTAATCTTTATCAGATGTCAATAGTATTTTATAAAAATCTTTGAGGTTCTATTTTCATTTCTAAGAGATTTTTATGTAATAGTTAACTAAGAATATTAACTTAAATATAAAAACGATTAGGGACGAATCCGGAGCCTCCTAGAGCTATGTATAATAAAAGTCTACTCAGATAAAGAAAAATAAAAATTGAAAAACCATCCCAACGCAAAATAGCCCCCTAGTCTTACAGTATTGTTTGAGCCTAAAAATGGTCATTTTTGTAAAAGGTGTACAAATCATCAATTTTACTGAAAACCATCCCAAAATCGAATCCACAGCATTTTTAAATAAAAAAGAAAAGGCTACTATTTAGCCTTTCCTGCTTTCTTCTTTTCTTCAATCTCGCCCATTATAGGAGATAAAAAATCTGCAATAGTAACCTCTATATTCTTCTTGTTTGCATACTCTAATTCAATCATCAGTTTAGCTGAACAGAAATGGTTATGTATAAACTCTAGTTCTTCATACATCTTCTCAACAGGAGTGTCGGTGCCCTCTACAAACTCCAGCGTAAATCTAGGGTTAGTTCCACTATTTGTACAGCTTACTTTAAAGGCTTCTCTAGCACCCTCTACAACAACTATCTGTGTAACTCTGTCCTCAAGCTCTGCTATAACATCTACATCAGAGAAAAGATAACTAGTAATCTCGTTATTTTCTGCTATATAAGATTGGGTCCATCTACTTGCTTTTGTTTTCACCTTGCCTGATTCTATCTTAGATATGAGTATATCTTCCATTTCTAGACAATGAGCAAAAGTCTGTATAGAGTCCATACTATTATTAATCTCTGAGCTACAAGGTATAGCGTACTCCCAATACCTATTTCTGTTACCTAGTCTTAGTGATTCTCTTACTATATTTTCAATGTATAATTCCTGTACTTTGTTCATATTTGTATAACCTTTCATAAGCTACTCTATATTTATATTAGTATTATAAAAGATTAAAGTGTATCTGTCAAGCAAAAAATAAAAAAGAGTATACAATTAAGTATACTCCTTTAAGTTTAATTCGTGCTTACTTTAGGTTCGTAAGGAATGTAACTGCTCTAGATAGCTGTGGAACAGTAATCTTGCCGGCTGCGAATGAGTAAGTAAGAACACCCTTAAGAAACTCAACCATTTCTGCTGTCTCTCCGTTAACCTCTGCCTTTTCTGCTTCTGCAACAAGATTATCAACAAAGTCTGCGCCTTCCTGTGCCTTCTGCTCATCAGTCTTTAGCTGAACTGGCTCCATAGCCTTAACAGTCTGTAGTCCAGAACCGTCAAAAACAACCTTTGAGCCGAGTACTACAAGCTTCCCATCTGAGAACATAACAGTAACTTTCTGAGGCTGAGCTGGCTCTTCCTTAGGGGCAACAAGTTTACTTAGGTTGATAACCTTAATAGCTCCCTTTGAACCAGTCTTAGCGAAGATTGATAGAGTATCTCCCTCAACATACATATCCATATTCTCAGGCTTGATGTCTAGAGTTGTGAATACCTGCTCGATTGTTAGGTCACCGATACTGTAAATGTTGTTCTTGTAGTTTACCATCTTTACATTTGAAAAATCCATAGTTTATCTCCTTTTATAATCTCAAGGTCAATATCGAATTATCTTAGCTTAGTGTAGTTCACCATAGGAGCAATATGCTCGTTGAAATACTTGCCAACACTTGTAGCTCTGACTAGTCTGTTGTAGTCTGTTACAGTTGCGTCAGGATACTCATACACTGCTCCTGACTTGAAAGCTACAACAAGCTTATCGTTTACAAAAGCAACCTTTGTAATAACGCTACTGTCTACATCTGTTGACATAGCTCCCTTTGAACCAGTCTTAGCGAAGATTGATAGGGTATCTCCCTCAACATACATATCCATATTCTCAGGCTTGATGTCTAGAGTTGTGAATACCTGCTCGATTGTTAGGTCACCGATACTGTAAATGTTGTTCTTGTAGTTTACCATCTTTACATTTGAAAAATCCATAATTAATTATCACCTTTCTTTAATTCATTAACTCTTAATTCATTTTATATATATATATATTATACTCTTTTTAGTTTACTTTGTCAAGCATTTTTAGGGAATACTTGTTCTTCAAATACTTCCTCTGTCATAAATGACATTGTTCTAGTGTCCCAAGAGAACTTGTTCCCTAGTAGTAGTCCGCCAGGCATTACAATGTTGATTACATCAAATAGTATTGTGGCAGCCGTTACATTAGCTGTAACATTCTGTGGAGCTGACTCTGAGTGTTCTGCACAAGAAATCTGGTCAGGTCGTCTTTCGTCACCTTCATAGTTCATAAGTACTGTATCAAAATCAAGTGGAGATGGATACTTAATCTCACCGTTTTCCTTAACTGCAACATAAGTCTGTCCATTGCGTTCTGCGTTACCTGAGTCAATCCAGATAAAATCTTCAAAATCATCATCGTGGAACAGGTCGTGTACAATCTTTCTTGAAGCGTTATTGTCAAGGCAACCTACTACAACAGGTACTCCACCTATCTCTTTGAAATGCTCCTTTAGAACAGAACCGTCTTTAATGAACTCAGAGAAAGCTGATAGTCCATATCTGTCTGCGATTACTTCTGCTTTTAGCTTATTCACATCATCGTTTGTAAAGTTCTGTCTTAGAACATTCTTAGGTTCTACAATATCACCGTCGATAATGACTGTGCCATCTGTATCTATCTTAGATAGCATACTTGCGAACCAGCTACCTGTTCCGCCTGCTCCTAGTACTACAACTGACTTCTTCTTTTCTGTAATTTTTAGCATAATTTTTACCCCCTCAGTACACTTATCATTTCTTTACTACCGTCTGGTCTCTCAATAAGAACTCCACACTCTTTTCCATTAAACTCTGCTGACTTCATATTAAAAGGATTCTTATCTATTGTGAAGCTTGAACTTTTATTGTCGCCTCCAGAAAGATTCTTAACAATATCTTCAAAGTTTCTTATGATTCTAACAGTTATCTCTCCATCAGTTTCATCAACTGTTATCGGTATTTTATTCTCTCTAGGACTATTGTCATAATCATCAACAAAGTATATTTCTCCCTTTTTAATTCTCTCTTTAATCTCTCTAGAAGAACTGGATTCTATCCCTCTGATTCTTATATTTTCTTTGAATAGCTCTTTGTTGCGATTAAGAGCTTCCTCAAGCCTTAAACATAGTTCGTCCCTTACCATAATTAAAATCCTTTCTGCTTGCTTTATATGTCTATTATAATACGCTAAACAAGTCTTGTCAACTGTTTTTATATGAATAATTATACTTGCATAGTAACAGTTCTACCTGTAGAAGCTCTCTTAATAGTTATTCTTCTAGCTGGGTTGATTCCGTAGATACTATCAATCATTTTACTTGTGTCTGCTTTTCTATAAGTCTTATCTCCTAGTAGTATATTACATATATAAGATAGAATCTGTTCCCCAACCTTTGACTGAGTAATCTCAGAGGTACTTTCCATTAGTATACTAGTCAAAGTCTCAGGATTATCATATAGAACACACATTAGTATGTCCATCACAAAAGTTGGCATTTTGATTTTACCTTCATAGATTCTAAGTGTTGACTTAACTTCCTCTTTAGCTGTAGATATACTTTTCCCGTCAGGAATGAGTAAACATTGTCTAATATAACTATCTGTATTATAAGCCATTTCTTCTCTAGTTTCTTTGTCACCCTCTGTAATGTACCCATCAGCTATATCTTTTAGCATATAGTTAATTCCACTTGTACCAAAGTTAAGGTTAAAATGCTCTATTGCATCCTCTAGTATACTATTATTATGATGAGTAGATGTATTAGTGAATCTATTACCGATTCCGGCTTTTATGTATATTCCATAATCTCCAAGTGCTTCATAAACATTAAGTCTATTGCAATCATCTACAATAGGCGCCAAAAATAATCTTTTGTAATGAGGCAAACTACGGCGAATCATTTCAGGAGTTATATTTCTGCAAATAGACCCTGCTTTATACTCTCTTATCTCATCATATTGTACTAGCTTAAAACAGTAACATTCATCCCCATTAATGTTATATGTTGTCTTGTCCATATTAGGAAACAAACTACAAATACGCTTTATGTTTGGATAATTAACGCTTATATAGATTAAGTCATCAAAGTATCTTTCTGCTTGTTCTTCATATACAGCTTGAGCTAGACTTATTGTATACAGAAGCTCTAATGAGCCAATGCTGTAAGCTCCGTATAGTATAACCTCTTTTTCATATTCTTTAAATGTTAATGCTGTCTTAGTACTTTTAAGTAAAATCTTACCATTTTCATTATCCAAACTACATTTCATCTCGTTTACCTTTTCTAAAATTAAAACAACCCTTGTCTTATATTAGTATAATAACATAAAACAAGAGCTGTTGTCAACTTTTTATTTAATTATATTCCATATTTCGTTTTATCGTATATTCGTGCTAATTCAGGATTATAAACCTGATTGTACTCATAGGCGCCTGCTTCTGAAATACGGCTCATTTCATCGTATATCGACTGTGGCAAAGACTGTAGAGGATTACTTATATACTGTTCAACTACTTGTAAAAATCTTTTTATATCCAAATCTTCTCTAAAGTCCTTATGAATAAGAGATTTTACGAAGCTTTTATATAGTATAGGGTGTCCCATAATTTTCTTGTAATAATTCAAGAAGATAAACTCTGATAGACGGAGCCCCCTAATCCATTCATTTAACATAATATCCAATTCCTTATGTTTATCAATAAAGGATACTGGAGCGTGGCCTTCTTTAATCTTATTAAAAAGAGTGTTATAAGTGAGGACTTCCAAAGTATATGACAATCTGTAAAAACAACACTTTTTATTAATAGGACAAGAATCTAAGTAACTACTGCGGATGCTATCTGAAAATACTCTCAAACAATCTTTTTCAACAGGTTCATATTCACAGTTAATTATGTGTATACCATTATTTGAGAGGATTTTAAAAATCTCTTCGGGAATATAACACCAATTTTTATCATTAACTTCTGTATTCACAATTACATCGTGTAAATGGTGTATTCTACCACTCTTAACATTAGGTATCTCTAGCTCTCTTACTATGGTTAAAAGTTGGCTTGCCACATCACTAACAGTTATACTCAAATCTTTCACCTGAAAAGCATAGCAAGTCTCTCCGTTATATTCAAACAGTCGCAAATAGTTTTCTCTATAGCGTGTTCTCTCAGGAACAACACTTGTAATAATCTTATCTATATCAGGAAAGTCTTTATTGATACAAACTACAGTCTTCCCGAAAAAATCTAAAAAAGGAAGGTCAACCCAATCCAATTTGCTAAGAGTGAGTGCATATAGAACACTTTCACTGAGTCTTTCCCCTTTTAACATTGTTTCATTTGCAAAATATCCCGGCTCACCCGGCTTTATTATCCCATAAACTACAGGGCTACTTATACCTCTTTTTGCTCTGTATTGTTCCTGTGGCTTTCTAAGTGTTCCTTTCTTTGCTAAAGGCCACTTTGTTAATCTTTTAATTATAGTCATAGCTATACCTCACTTTTCATACTTATATGTACTCTGATTCATTAATACTTTCATATAGCTCCGGGAAGCTCCGGATTCGTCCCTAATCGTTTTTTATATAAGAGTTGATATATTTTAAAATCGCTTAGGAGCGAAGCTGGAGCCTCTAGAGTCATCTTGAAGCAATCTTAGCCTTATATAGTTCTTCTAAGTTGATTACTTTTCTCTCTATTGGTTTGAGGTCAATTTTTTCTACCTCTACTTTTTCTAGTTTAACTTCATCAGTCTTTTCAGCTTCAATCTCAGTGTCCTCAATAGGCTCACCTCTCAGAATATTCTCAATATTGCTAACATCATTATCAGTTAGTAGTCTATCTTCAATAGCCATCTTGTATATATAATCAATCACTCCCATTACATTTGGGTTGTATTCATTTAGGCTTCGTCTTATGATAACGCCTTTAATTATTTCAAAGTAGGTGTCAGGATTCTTTAAAGCTGTTGATACAATCATTAACTGTAAAGCTTTGAGAAAGTCCACTTTATCTCTGTAACATTTAATGTTTGTGATAGCCCTCTCTTTAGTTGTAGAGTAGTTAGCCTTATCATTTATTCCGAATACACGGTCTAAAACAGATTTAATGCCATATTTAGTGTTGTTATCGTTTATAGATTGAATTAGTCTTAGCAAGCGTTGGCTTATATTAGTTGAATTGAATGAGCAACTTTCTGCATAGTACTTTTCAGAGTCAAAAATATTACCTATATATATATCTTCATCTATGAAATAGTCTTTAGTACGCTTAAAAGGAGATGGAACAATCTTTATTCCTTGTCTTGCTAACATTTTCAGTACTTCTAGCTTACTTTGTGGCCTAACCCCTATAATGGTTTCCACTCTATACAAAAACTTTAAGTGAGGATAAGCCTCTTTAAGCATTTCATCTGTAGTTTCCAAAAAGAATCTATTGTAATAATGAGTAAAATCATAGTCGAATCTTTTTGCTCTAAAACAGTAGTAATTAACTCCATCTATTTCTACAGTTCTTCTATATCTAGCACTACTCTTAATAGACTTTGGAGCCACCTCTTCAAGAATCGCCTCTATGTTTGGGAAATCTGTTCTTAGATAAACTAAATCAGAGCTATATAGCTTTAAACTAGGAGTTTTAAAATCAATCTTTTCAAGTTCAACAAAATATATAACAGATTGTGCTGTTCTAGTATTAATGAGTCCATAAATTGTAGGATTCTTCAATTCATCTAATGGATAACATCTAATACTTGTCGTACTACAAGAGTTTGGATTCTTCTGTATAGTGTATTGCATTTCTTCTCCTATAAAATAAAAAATAGTTTATATCGTTATATTTTCATTATAACAAGGTATAAACTATTTGTCAACATATTTATTTATTTAATTCAATTAAAGTATCTACAAAATCTCTAACCGACTCTTTACCTAAATCTATATCGTAAGTAATAACATACTTTACATAAGCCATTATACCTTCTAGATATTTACTACCTTCAAACTGAGGAGGAGCAAACTCCTGTATAAGGTTTAACAATCTTTCAGGCTTCGACATTATTGTAATATACATAGTATCTGCAATTAGTTGACTCAGAGGCAATTTATTGTGTGCATTGTTATAATCACATACTAATCTATCAATATGTGTGCTACATTTCGTCTCTGGAAAATAAGATAAGCCAAATATTATAGATAGCAAAGAGTAGATTCTATTGATAATCCTAGTAATTAAATCTTCTTCATTTAAGCGTTCCCATTCTTGTGTAGGAGTAAGATAGCTATCAAAGTATGAAAAATTAAGCCCTCTAAAGTATATACTATCTATCCACTTTATAGTGTTTTCTAGTGATTTACAGGACACTCCTCTACTAAAGGATGATTGCTGATAAAATAAGCCTGCTTCTTTTAGTTGCCCTAGCATTTGAGAGTATTCTTCAAATTGAATCGTTTTAAGAGAGAACAAGTGATTAAGGTTAGGAAATAGCTCCTGTATTTCCTCAGGAGTAACAATATTAGCTAAACTTATTAAGTCGCCTCTTCCCTTTTTAAAAACTCGTAGCATATTAAAACCTTTAACTAAAAAACAGTAACACTCTTTATCGTGTACTTTATAAGTTCCACGGTATTTTGCTGATATCCTCTTATTCTCAGGAGCAACAATATCAATCAGCTCACGACCTAAGTCAGAATCACTCGGAATGTAGACTACATCAGTCTTAAGCTCTTTCATATTTCTGTCTTCAAACTTATTTATCTTATCCAGCTCAAGAGCATATATATAATATGCGTCGTCTGAATAATAATCTGTTACAATCCTGTGAACAGCTTGCCCATAGACAATAGGACGATTAATGGCAGTCTTTAAAGACTTCCCATTTTTAGGCATCCTACTAACCTTTTCAGAATCAACATCTACTAAACTATACCTCATAATTTCTGTCCTTTGCTCGTTCTTCCTGTTTCTCTAAAGAGTATCTTTCAAGTAAATCTTCATCGTATAGTGAGAAACCTACAAGGTCGTCGAAAACATCAATTATCATATTATCTTCGCTATCATCACGATATTTCGTTGAATCTATGATAGGCTTCCACCACAAACTTGCTTCTTCTTGATTATGTATCACATTCTGATGAATGAAAGACAACTGTAGGAAGAACTTATGTAAATCTCTGCTCTTTTCACTGGATATTCTTATCTCGTGTCCAAGTCCTGCAAAGTACAAATCTGTATTTGGAGTACCACACAATATAGAGTTCACTATTTCTCCAGCATTCTCTAGTGTATTTTTAAAGTTGCTAATGTTGATTCCTGCTAGTGAGCCACCTAAGCAAATACCACCGCCCTCAAAGACATTAGTCAAGTATGGGAACATAGGTGTATCTGTATCTGAAATAAAAGCTGTAAAAACATCAATGTAACCGTCGTAAGACTTTAGCCACCACTTAGTTTCTGGCACCCAGTAATCGTATCTTTTGGAAACTAGCTCTCTAGTTATCTCATCGTTTGTTACGATTGTAACATCTAAAGGTCTCTGCATAACTCTCTTAGGGGCAGCCTTATAGTAAATCCTGTTGCCATCAATTCTATAAATGCCTTCTTTTATGCTATTTTCATTGAGATTTAATGCTAATCTTCCATAATCGTTTATATCCACTACTGGAATTACTTTACTTAGATTTACAGGCTTCTTAGCTAGCCCAACAACCTCACATATCTTGTTATCTTTAATAGCTATCTTTTTCATAAAATAAATACCTTTCATATTACATCAACTTAAGTATATAGTAACATAAGTAAGATACATTGTCAATATGTTTATTCACTTTTATTGTAATAAGTCTACTCTTAGATAGTTGACGGTAAAATATTAGTATAAGGCTGATATGTCTTATAACTCTGGCACCTATACTAACCTAATACAAATAAAGTTAGGAGAGGAAAGAGAATGTTAAATAAAGTAAGTAGAGTAACCGTTTTAGCAATTGCTATTACAGTACTAGTGATGGTTATTCAAACAGCTAGTGTTGAAGCGACTACTAAGAAGGCTCCGAAGAGTGCTGAACTGTGTTCACTAGATAACAACTCAGCACCTGTGGTCAATATGAAAGTAGATTTTATAGAAACCCACGAAACCCAAATACAAACAAAGGAAGAGATTGCTGAGAAGAAGGCTAAGGAAGAAGAAGCAAGGCAAGAAGCAATCAAGAGGGAAAGAGAGCAAAGGTTACAATCAACAAAGCTATATTCTATTGAAAGCTTTATGTTTGCTGGAAGAGTACACTGGAATAACAAACAGTTTACTTATTACTCAGAGAGAGTTCTACCGGGAGGCGGACTACATATACCCGGTAGGCACACCGAAGATGGTTTTGTAAAAGATGGAGATGGATATATAGTATTAGCATCAAGCACCAAAATACCAAAAGGTTCGATAATAGAAACTCCTTTTGGAATTAAGGGTAAGGTCTATGACGGCTGTGAAGCTTGCACAGTAGACTGGTTTGATGTGTATGTAAGGTAGGAGGAAGAGATTGAATCAATTTTACTACATAGACGCCAATACAGATTCAGTAAAGTTGACTACAGCTCCTGAGAAGGTGGAAACAGCATATAAAGGCATATTCGTAAAAAACTTCAAGTTAGCTAAAGAGTTCTTAACTTACGGCTACAAGTCAAAATATGACTTAGAGTGGGATATGGTAGAGGCTCCGCCATTTGGACTAGAGATTGCTCATAGAACGATTAATCAAATAAAGGAATTAGATGATGAGTTTAGAAAGTTTGTGGAAGAATACGCAGACTATGGTTATAGGTTAGAAGATTTAGAAAAGTCAGACGAATGGAACAAGAGGAACAGATTAAATAACTTGTTCATCTACTATTATGGCTTTTACAGATTTTTAGGTATAGACTATAAAGATAGGATTAAAAAAAGTATTGCAAAGAAGAATCAGTATAACTTTGTCAGAGTTAGAACTAAGTACAATCGTTCAAGAGAGCAGATTATCAGAGAGCAAGCACAAGAGCTTTTTGATAATCTAGAGTCCGAATTAAAGGAAATGAAAGAGGAGGTTGAGTATAATCAACAAGCTGTTGGCGTCAAGATAAATGAACAGAGAGTGGCATATAGAGAGTTACACGAATCTACAGAGTTATCTCCAAAGCGTTTGAATGATATTAAAAACATCTTAATTATTTACTTATCAGAGAGGGAATCTTTAAAGAAGAAGCTAAGAGGAGCGGAATTAGCTATTTCGCCATATTGTAACAAGCCTGAGATAAGTGGAAAGATTGTTAAGAACAAAGACTTATCTATTTCAGATGTAAGATGGTCAGTCAACGAGGGATATAATATTTATAGATTTAAAAAGGCGGAAGAATCACTGGTAAGCGATATAGCGCCTATGTTATTTACTTGGACAGCCTATAATAGACTGGCAAATATCACAAAAGATTTAGATTTGTGCAGAAATGAAGATTGGATAATCATTGATAGCGGTCAAGCAGGAGAACCGTTGAGCATAGAAGGAAGTTTTTTCGATAAGGACGAATATGAATTAACAGACAATGAGTTAGCTCTAGAGGCTGCTTTGAATCCAATACTAACAGTATTCTATAAGGAGAGATTTGAAGGTATAGATGACTGATAAATCATTACAGTACAACACTGTAGGCTCTCTATTAGATTTACAAGTAGGTAAGGTCTACTTTAGAAATGGTAAAGCATACTTGATTGAAGATAAGGTAGATGAAGTGCTTTATTGCAGAGTAGATGATGAATACGATGAGGAAATATCCTTGGATAAAGCTTCTCTAGAAACCTACTTAGATTGCTTGTTCTCAGATGATGAAGATGAGCTGTTTTTTAAACTACAATGAGAAGCCTAAATAAAGGGAGATTGCTAAAATACAGTAATCTCCCTTTTTCTTTGATATTTGAAAATAAAAAGGAGAATAAGGAATGTTCCATTTTTCAACAGTTACACATCAGCCTGAGATATGCACAGCGTCCTCTCCTGCTACTTGTAAATACGCTAATGGCTTTCATAGCGAAGATTGGGTTGAGGTTCAAGCGTATGCAGATAAAGAGAATGAAATGCTAAGTAAACTAACTGATTTTCAAGCTAAGTATTTTCTAAGCAATCAAATGACACGCACAGATACATCACATCTATTAGTCAAGAATCGTAGTGAGGGATATACTACTAATGGTAGTTTAATAACAAATGACACATTAGCATACTTAGGGTTTACTAAAGAGGAGCAGGACACAATATTATCTTATGATGATTGTTATATAATTCCTAAGACGGAAAGAGCTATACAGAGATTTATGTACGACCCTAAAAATCTTAACTATATGTTTAACGAGCTACAAGAAGGCTTTGAAAAAGGTGAGGTAGGTAACGCAGTAAATGGTAGAGCATATATTAAGACAGAGGTTGTGCCTTATATTGATTATGCAGTTATGCACCCGGGCACCAATGTAATGGGAAAGGTTATAGACTCTAGGAACAATGTAGCAGGACCTTGGGGATATACATTAGCAGAATGTTGGGAAAACTATATCAAGATAAAAGAAAAGAATAAATCGCTTTACTATGCAAACAAACACGAAAACTCATTTTATGTAGTATGCTGTAATAAGCGATAAGAAAAAGGCTGTAAGGGAACAACCTTAACAGCCTCTTGCTTTGCTATCTAATATACTTTTCAATGTCAGGAGTAATATCCTCAGGATGTATAAACTCAGCTAGAGGATAATCATCGTAACAGCTACTATTATACTCAAAGTGAACTATTGAATCACTATCGAAACTAAAGAGGTCTCCTTTGTAGCCTTCAAACTTATCTCCACTAGCTAATCTCTCTAGATATGGAATCAAGTCTTTAAGAGGTATATAGCCTGCTCCATCAAAGAAGATAGCTGGCTGATGATAATCACCTCTCCAACTACCGTATCCTGAGTTGTAATACTCATCGTATTGGTTGTCTTTTACAGCTTTTACTCTAACATTAGGAAACTTATTACAAACTCTAATCAAGCCGTTAATACTCATACACATATATAAGTCCTCTCTTTCATATTTGTAATTATAGAATAGGTTTATAAGTTTGTCAATATTAAAAGTATAATAAATATAGAAGGAGAAATAATATGAATAAGAGAATAACACAAAGAATACTTAGTATCTTATTGGCTATTTCTATATGTGCCACAGTGGTTTCAGTAGGAATGTACGGATACTATAAATGGCAATATATCAAGAACGAGCAAATATCAGATGAGTTATCTAAGAAGTATGCTAATGAAGTAGGCGAAACAGACTTTACTAATGTTTACTTAAAGCCTGATATAGACAAGATAAAGAGGGATATTCCTGATACTGTAATGTGGTTGTATATTCCTAAGATTGATTTAAGCGAGCTTGTTGTACAAGGAAAAGACGACAGTTTTTATTTAACTCATAATGAATATAAAGAGTACTCTAGGATGGGCACAGTATTCTTAGATAGTCGAAATAATCAGAATATTGAAGAAAACTATTTAAGTTTCCTATTTGGACACAACTCAGATAATACAAAAATCAGATTCTCTAGGTTTAAAGAATTAGAAGATTTCTCAGGTCAGTATTTCTATATTTATCAGAATCATAAACAATATAAGTTTAAGATGATTGATTATTTATTTGTATCTCCAAAGACATCTTTATATACAGAGGGAATCACAAACGCAGAAACATTTAAAAAAGCTCTAGCAACGACTAATACATCAGAAGATGTTATCAACTCTATCTCAGACGATAAAAAGTATATGATACTTGTTACTTGTAAAACAGGTTGGGACACTAGTCAGAGAAGATTTATTATAGGCGAGCTAGAATCAACAATAGAATACTAGAGGTATATATGTTAAGTAAAGAAACAACACTTAATTTATTAAAACAGGCTGCCACCGCTTATTATAATAATCAAGAATCTACTATGACAGATAATGATTATGATAAGTTGGCTCAGTACGCAGAAGATAATGGCTGGATAACACAAGACTTAATATTGAACGATAGTGCCACAATCAAAGGCACAAATGTAGAACATACAGTGCCTATGCTTTCTTTAGCTAAAGCAAAAACAATAGATGAACTAAAACAGTATATTAAGAGAGTAAACACAAGTACACATAGAGATAATACTTTCATTATAGAGCCTAAGTTAGATGGCTTAGCCCTAGCTTTAATATACGAGAATGGGAATCTCATTCACGCATACACAAGAGGCACAGGTACACAAGGCAAAGATGTATCTTATATAATCAATCACAATGAATTAACTGTAAATAATATTCTAAATAAACTGAATAATACTAATATTGAAGAAATAAGAGGAGAGCTAGTATGCTCTAAAGAATCTTTAATCTATAATAATGCACAGAGAGGTGAGTCTTTTAAGAATGAGAGGATAGCCTCAGCAGGGCTTCTTTCAAAGTCAAGATTAGGGTTAGGTTATAAAGCACAATTAGACTTTGTAGCCTACTCAGCTTATGATGTAAACAATAAAGAGGTTAAAGTCCCTGAAGAGGTGTATCAAGCAAGCACAGATTTTAAAATGATTAACTTTTGTGAAAATGATAGCTTAGAATATATTTTAGAAGTGGCTGATACTCTCAGAGAAAGCTATAAGTACCCTACAGATGGGATAGTTATCAAAATGGCTAATCCTGTAGACTTAGGAAGCACAGAGCACCATCCTCTAAATGCAATAGCTTACAAGTTCCCCGGTGAGGAAAAGATAACTAAAATAACTGGTGTTACTTGGGGAACAGGTAAAACAGGTAGGTTTACTCCTATAGCAATCTTAGAGCCTGTAGTAATAGGCGGAGTAACTATAACAAATGTATCACTAAACAATATGGAATGGATAAGAGAGCGAGATATAAAAGTAAACTCTATTGTATCTGTAACAAGAGCAAACGATGTTATTCCATATATTAAAAGAGTAGTAATGAATAACTCAGATACAATAGATATAGAGCCTTTAAAGGTTTGTCCTTACTGTAATAGTAACTTAGTAATGAAGTCGGCTTACTTAGAATGTCCTAATCATAATTGTCAGTCTACTGTGAATAATAGAATCAAGTACTATGTATCAAAAGGTTGTCTTGATATTGATGGAATGAGCAATGCTCTTATAGATGTATTAAAACTAGAATCAGTAAAAGATTTACTAGAGTTAGACTTAGATACATTAAAGAGTACAGATTACTCAAATGGGACAAAACTAGGCGATATTAGGTCAGAGCAAATATATAGTAAGATACAGTATGCTAAAGATAATACGCCTGAGTATATATGGCTAACTACACTAGAGATACCTAACTTAGGCAAGTCAACAGCGAAGTCTTTATTAAGTAAGTTTGGAGATATAGATAGCATTTTAAATGCAACACTAGAAGAACTACAAGAGGTTGAAGGAATAGGTAATCTCTCAGCTAGAACAATCATTAGATATAGAGATAATGCTAAAGCTATTTGGGAATCAATTAAGAATACTATTAAGATTCCTATCAATAAAGTAAAGAGTAATGGAATAACATTTTGCGTAACAGGGAAGCCTCCTGCTCCATATAGTAATAGAAATGATTATGTTAAAGCAATGGAAGAAAAAGGATATGTTTTCCATAGCTCAATCAAGCAGGATACACTGTTCCTAGTTTGTGATGATATTAACAGTAATTCCAGTAAGGTTAAGAAAGCAAAAGCTCTAGGAGTAAAAATCGTAAATGCTTTGTAAAGAAGTACAACTAAATAAAAAGAGGTGAGTATTATATGTATAGAACAATATACACAACAAACAATATTGATTGGCCTGTTTTATGGTCAATTATCTTAGGTTGCTCAATATTACTAATAATTGCGATAGTTTCCAATGTAGCAATATTTCAGAAACACTATGAGTTGCCGGGATGGTACGCAATAATTCCTGTTTTTAATTCTTATAATCAATCCCAAAAGACTTTTGGTGATGATTATGGTTGGATAGGTCTATTAATCGTTGCTTTAGGTATGTTTTCAGGAGTTGGTTATTGGATTTCAATCCCTTTGCTAGTAGCTTCTGTTTGGTATAGCTGGCAAGTTTATTCTAGACTAACTGATAGTGACGGATTGAAGATTTTAGCTATACTTTTACCATTCATTGGGTTACCTATTGTAGCATTTTCAAGCAAAACTAAGTACACAGGCCCTAAGCCTCCAACAAAAGGAGAAAAAGCTCCTAAAGAAGAAGAAAAAGTTTTTAAAGCTTGGGAAGAAGAATCTTCTAAAGCTTGGGAAGAAAAATCTTCTAAAGATGAAAAAAATCTTTAAAAAAGTGCTTGACAAACCTCCAAGAGTGTGATAATGTGAAAATATAGTAATTATCAGAAAATAACGAAAAGGTTGAAATGGAGAGAAGAATATGAATAAGATGAAGAAAGTAAAAGATTTTGTTAATAACCCTAAGAAGCTAACAGCTTTGATTGTAGGTGTATGTCTTGTTGGCCTAGCCACACTTGCTATAGTGTTCAGTGATGGTCCTGCAGAGGCACCTAAGACTACTGATAAAGTAACTGCACAGAAGAAGGACACAAAGAAAGCTGAGAAGAAGGCTGAGGTTAAGAAGTCAGAGGTGGCTAAGAAGTCAGAAACTAAGGTTGATGAGAAAAAGGAAGAAACAGCTAAGACAGAAGCTAAGGCAGAGGAAAAGAAGTCAGAATCTGCTCATAAGTCAGCACCTGCAAATAAGCCAACAGTAAACAAGCCTTCTACAGGTGGTTCAAACTCAGGAGCTCCAAACTCTTCAACTACTACAACTCAGAAGCCTAAGCAGAAGGTTTGGATAGTTGATAAGCCAGCTTGGACAGAAACTATACAGGTTCCTAACTATAAGTCAGTACTTATGGTAAAAGTTAAGACTTTGACAATGGGTGTTCAGATTATGACAGACGATGAGTTTACGGCTTGTGTTGCTATGGACCCAACTCCTGAGAAGTGTAGAGGGTCTTGGTCACAGTTCACAGAAAATGTACAGGACGGATATCTAACTCAGACAGTTAATCACCCTGAGGAAGGACACTGGGAGTGGAGATAAATCAATAGTTTACTAAGGCAGCTTGAATGCTGCCTTTTTGTTTGTCACACTTTTCCATTGACAAATGCTACATATTATGATAAAATGATAATATATAAATGAAATGAGGTTAATTATAACTATGAGCAATCTAGTTAATGTTTGTACATCAAATGACAATCTAAATACAGTCGAAAGAGGACTTATAAAAACAACTGTACTAGCCGGCAATGGAATCTTTGAGCTAGCAGAGAGTTGGGTGGGAGAATCTATTAAGAGTGTTTTTGAGTATCCTATTCCTATTTATACAAATCTAGAAGAAAGCGTAACTATTAGTAATAAAGAGAATCGTCCTGCTATTCCTGTAGAGGCTTTACTTTATACAATGAAGTGGTATAGAGATATTACAAAGTCAACAGGCAATGAAGCTCAAGTAAACTTTTATCTAGGGGATAGAGATACAGAGATAACTATAAATGATGAGATAGTTAAAGTAAGCAATATTAACGGTATTGAGTTTTGGGGAGATAATATCTTCTCTTATACTCCTAGACAAGCTAACTGTGGAGCAGAAACTCAAGCTATGGACCCTATTTACAATATTCTGAATCAGCAAGTAGGAATGTATGTAGAAACTCATTCACATAACAATATGAGAGCTTTTGTCTCAGGAACAGACTTAGAAAACTCAAAGAGTGATGGTATACAATTAGTATTTGGTAGACTAAATACAGATGAGATACAAATGTACTCTTGGGCTACTGTAAGAGGACTTATAAAGCAAGGATTGACTCCTGAAGAGATTACTCAATATGCAGATATACCTAAGTCAGAGTTTAAAGATAGTAAACTTATTTTCGATAAAGACTTATCAGAGTTCCTTGATGAACAACCTTTTACTCAAGAAGTGTTTGACAGTTGGAATAATCAAATTATAAAATAAAATAATCTACATTAAAGGTCAGCTTTTATAGTTGACTTTTTATTTTTGGTTTGTTATAATTAATACATAAGAAGAAGTGAGGTGAAAATATGGAAAAGATAACTAAGGATTTTTATAGAGAGCTAAATGCAAGATTAATTGAAGAAGAAGAATCTAATGGCGCTATTGCCGTTAAGGAAGTAAACTATGACGGTAATCTATCTACATTTTCATATATTCACGGAGGTCTAGATTTCTCTGATAGGAGAGTAAGACTAGCTAGAGGTTTAACTCTTGATGAGAATGATAACATAGTTTTAGTTGGTTTTGAGAAGTTCTTTTGTAACAATCAACTAGGTGCAGAGAGAGATTGGGTTACAAATGAGTTCGCTAACGAGTTCTCTAAGATATATGACCACGGTAATAAGCTAGAGTGCGTTGAAAAGAAAGACGGCTCAATGATTATCCTAGGTGTGTATAAAGATGAACTAATAACCTCAACTACATCTTCTATAAACAATGTTATATCTAACTATGCTTTGAGCTATTTCAATTCTCTAGATAATAAGGTTGCTATAAAGAACTACCTTGTAGAACAGAACGCTTGCTTTGTATTTGAGTATGTATCTCCAGTAAATAGAGTAGTAGTAGACTACGATTCTGAGGACTTTGTTTTGCTTGCTCAGATTTCTAAGGAAACTTGTGCAGAGGTTGAGATAGTAAACGATTTCGGTTTTGCTAGACCTGAAGTTTTTCAGTACACTTATAGTGAGCTACAGGATATTCAGAAAAATGCAATAAATCTTGAGGGTTTTGTGGTTAGAAATGACTACGGTCGCCTTATAAAGTTCAAGACAAACTGGTGGTACGAGCTACACGGTTTGACTACTATGTTTTTCTCTAATTTTCTAAGCAAGAATAATATCCTTGAGATTCTCAATGCTTACTTGAACGACAACCTTGATGAGTTGTATTCTATACAGAACTCTAACGAAATGTACAAGAAGGTAGGTAAGGTTGATGTAGTTGTAGGCTGGATTGACGAAATAGAGAAGTATTCTAATAAGATAGCTAAAAAGTATAAAACTGTAAGAGAGTATGTTGAATCTGAGGACTACAAGTCAAGAAAAAGGTATAATAAAATTATAACAGATAAAATACTAGGCAGAGATTCCGGAGTATTGTCTTATAAGGTGATACTATGGGAAAAGCTAAAGGAGTACAAAAGTGAGCAAGTTTGATAATTTGATTATACTTAAAGATTCAATTAAAAATCTAACAAATGAAGGTCCAGCTAAAATGAGTGTACTTGTTGAATCACTCTCAGATGATTGTATAGAGCTTCTAAAGACTATTCTAGAGGAAGAAGCAGACACTTATCCTCTAGAGGTCTACCTTGAGAAAGACGCTTTCATTGTGCAATGGCCTGAAAATGAGGAGATTCCTGAGAATACTGTATATTGCTTTGCATTAGAAATGTGCATAGAAAACTCAGATACTATTCACTCAGTTGCTAGAAATAAAATCAAGAGGTTAGTTTAGTGAATATCTTAATAACAGGTGCTACTGGATATATAGGAAGTAAACTAGCTAAAAAGCTTTTGAAAGAAGATAAAACCCTAACACTATACTTGTTGACACATAAGAGAAGTCTTAGTGATAATGAGTTACTTAGTGATAGGGTGGTTCTAGTTAATTCAGAGGATATGTACAAGCATAAATACGACTTTATTTATCATATAGGTGCATTAAAGAATACTAAGTCATTAGATACAGAATATTTAAAAGACTTAATAGACAGTAATTTAAAGCTCTCTATTGACTTGTTATTGTTTGCTAGAGATACGAAAACTCCTATTGTTCTTGTATCTTCATTTTCTCAATATGTAGATAAGGACCCATATTGCTTTACAAAATCATCCGTAGAGGAGTTCGCTAAGTTAATTAACTTTGATAAGTACACTTTTGTAAGATTTACAGATATATATGGTGAGGATGACCCTAGACCTAAAGTATTTAATTTATTACAAAGAGCTGTGGATAATAAAGAAAGCTTTGTTTTCCAGTCGCCTGCTTGTAAGCCAATTAACCTTACTCATATAGATGATATAACAGACGCACTTATTTATATAATGTCTATGGAAGATAAGCCACAGATAGTAGACTTAATATACAAAGAGAATCTAACTACTCTAGGGGAGATGGCAAAACAAATAGACCCTAACCTAGAGTATGCGATATTTCCTACGGCTGAGAGTAAAGAAGAATACTTAGTGCCTACAGATAATTATAGATTAAAAGGATTTAAACCTAGATATAAAGTAAGATTTGATAAGAGAGGAAGATAACAATGTCAAAGATAAAAGCAACAGGGTTGACTGGCAATATTTCTATTAATGTTGTAAAAGGCTCTGTATTTATAACTGGCACATTAGCTGGTACACAAGTTGACTATGATAACTTTATTAAAGAGATATACGACAAATATCCTGATAAAATCGTGTTTAACAGTGTATCTTTTAATAAGCTAACTATTACAGAAACTAACGCAGAAATGACATCAGACTTTGAAGATGAGAACGGCGAAAGAGTACTTGATGAGTTAAAGATTCTTTATGTCGGGATGTTGCCTGTTAAGTCAATTATTCAGAACCCTACATTCAAGCTGATAAACGAAACAAATAAGCTAAAGATAGATAATGTCATTAAGGTTCTAGGAGCGTTTACTCCACTTGTGCTTGATAAGAATCTACAGGTAATTGATGGTAACCTCAGATTACAGCTAGCAATCGAGAATAACTACAAAGAACTACCTGTAGTTGTGTATGATTGTGAAGGAGTAAAAGCTAACTCATTAAGATTGCTGATGAATAGGTCGTCAGAACTACAAAGATGGAACTTTGATGATATAGACCCATTCATTGATTCTGTTCCTCAGATTCAAGCTATTGCAGAGCCTCTAGGATTCTTCGGCACAAAGCTACTACCTACATCATTCTTTGCTAACTCTATTGTAGAGTATGTTATCGACCCATTTAATAAACCTCAGCAAGGGTATAGACAAGAATATGGACTTGCTGAATGGGCTAAGCTCAGACGAGAGCAAATGGCAGAGCAAGTTAAACAGAAGTATGCTAAGAAGAGGTCAAGAAGAAATGATGAGAACACTGTATCTCTATTTGACTTGATTCCTAAAGAAGAAGATTTCCTTACAACTGAGGAGCCTTATAAGAAAGCAGAAGAAGTTGTTGAGAAGTGGGAAATAGAAGGCAGAAGAATAGCTAAAGTATTCGATGAAAAGAGAAAAGCTGAAATACTAGGTCAAGGTAAGAATTGGCAGAATACTCAGAGAAAGAGTAGAGTATTTGCTAATGATGAAAGAGCAAAGTTTGAGGACAAGGTAAGAAACTCTGATTTGACAGACGAACAGAAGTCATACATCTTAGATAATATAGACGACTTTGCAGGTATGACTATAAAGGATATTAAAGAGGAGTTGACTAGCGATGTTACAGAATAGATTTAATGAACTCCTTAATGGAGCAGACAAGGTTACAGTAAATCTTAAGAGGTTGTATGCCAGTTTGACCTTACAAGAAAAAGTAGAGCTACTAACTATAATGCAAAATCACCAAGTATACTCTATAAGTACTTACTTGAACATAGATAATTATTCTATAAAGATATATGCTCAGCCTACACTAGATAAAGTAGGACAGAGATTCACTGAAATAACTAAAGAGAATAACGGTGATTCACCTATTCCCTATCTATGGACAGTGTTCCCTACTCCTGATGAAGATAGTGTAAAGCGACACACAAAAGTATTAGAGGCATTAGCTTTAGATTCTGATTTACTTATTTCAGATAGCAAGATGAATGTTTTAGATAATACAAAATGTGAAGTCGAATATATGTATCTACTGAATCCTGAAGTTGTGGAAAAAGAAGAAGAAGTAATAAGTAAACTAGAGGAAATACATTTAGGTTGTGAGCGTAGGGACTTGAATAAAGAATACTATTTTACACCTTTTGATAGAACTATCCTAAAAGCAGTAGTTTTTAAAGAAGTGTACCTTAATGAGGAGCCAACTAATGTGTGCTAAGAAACTAAAACATATACAAATTAACGATGATGGAACAATCTACTATGATAGTGGAATGAAACAGTGGAGCAAAGAAGAAGTTGAACAAATAGACAAAGAGTATTTTGATAATACTAGACAATATATTGAGATGGCTTTAGCAGATGGCTTCATTGAGTTTCCTATAATGTGGGATAACGGTCCTGACGATGTGCAGTGGTCCAGTTGCTACTTGCCTCCTAACTTTATGCCATCTCACGCAGAAGGCTACAAAGAACGCTATGGGATGAATTATAATATTTATATTCCAAGCTATGGCAGAGCAGGAGATACATATACAGATAAAGTACTAGATACATTCGGTATAGAGAACTACTATTTCTGTGTAGACCCAGACCAATACCCAGCATATAAGGAAGCTTACGGGAAAGAGAAAGTAATTATAAGAGATTACTCATTCAAGAAGAAAGATAAGACTAATAGAATGTCCTCAGTAAATGCTCCCCACTACTTAATAGCTGGCTCAGCCTTTATGAACGCCCTACTGTATATGACTAAATCATTAGGTGACGATAGATATTGGATGCTAGACGATGATTTGTACTCTATTGGACTTAAGGCTCCAAAGGGTAATCTTGATTTAAGTAAAGGCGACTTTAAGTATAATAAAGACGATTTCTTAAGATGTTCATTCTTAACAGAAGAATACATAGGTTTCGACTTTAAGGCTTTTCTATGTGATTTGGAAGAGTTTGCTATGCAGAGTAGAAACTTGAGTGCAATAGCACTAGACAAGTATGGACTAGTATTTACTAAGCCTATAGGAATTGACTTTGGCTCAAGAGCTTACTCATTCTTTTTAGCAGACGCTAATTTACAGTTAGATGAGAGGGGGTTCCAGAACAACGATACTATTAACAGTATAGACGCTCAAAGACAAGGTCAGGTAGTTGCAATAGTTCACGGATATTACTATCATAGCTTTTCTAGTCAATCTCAATCAGGAGGCTGTACAGGAGCATACACTAGCTATGGTACACTAGATAAAGGTAAATCATTAGTGGCAGCCTGCCCTAACAACTCTAAAATTAGCTTCCTATTTTCAAGAATACATCACTCAGTAGATTATTCAATATATAATAAAAATAGATTAGTCGGAAAAGCTAAAATAGACTAATGGCTCTGGAACGCTTGGATTTAACCGGTGAGCGATTTTTATTCCTAAACGATAAATATATCAAGTTCAGTATAAAAAACGATTAGGGACGAATCCGGAGCCTCCTAGAGCTATTCTAGTATATAATTCTAAGAGAGGAATTAAAATAATGCAAAAATACTTTACAAAGAGAAATGGATATATGTTAGCTCTGATTATACTTGTATCTGTGATATTCTTGGCTGTCAAGTCAGCATACATTTCTCATAAGATGTTGAATACTGATATTTCTCTAGTTGAGAATAAGCAAATAGTTAAAACAACTAGACTGAGAAACCTTATTGATGAAGATAGCTTGAAGCGTTCTCACGGAAAATGGGTATTTAATATTAGACAAGATGTGGTTAATGATATTAACTCACCTAGAGAATCTAATGTAGTACACTATAAGATTAATAAGTATCTAAAGGTTACTCCTGTATATCCTACAAGTAAGTACATCAAGATTGATTCAGAGTTATACTCTGATGAGTTAGAAAAAGCTGTTAATAGTAAGGTACATAAAGTTGACTTAGCTAAATGCTATGAGGAACTCACCTTTGATGAAGCAGAAAGAATCGGACTACAGGCTCAAGCAGACGCTCAAACTTGGGAAGAACTAAAAGCTAAAGGTAGAGAATGGGAGTACGAGATATATGTAAAATCTAGAGAATCACTAGAAAAAGGTAGACAACTAGGTAAGACAGCTTGGACAAAAATAAAAGGTTTAATAAACTAAAGATAATCCCACTAGTTAAACGGTAAAATAATACTGTAACAATAACTAGTGGGAGGCTATTTGTGCAAGAAGTAAAGAAAAACAGAATAAGCAAAGACCAAGAAAAGCTATGTATGAACGCAGTACTAGAAGCGAAAGAATACATAGAATCTAAATATAACATAGAGTTGCTTTTTAAGAAAAAACTATATAACTATGAAATAACAGAAAAACTAACTGAGATTACAGGCAGACCGCATTACTATGAAACAGACAAGTCTTTTATTTCTCCTGATGGGGGTTACTTATACATCAAAGATAAGTATAACAAAGACAGAATGTTACTCATAGGAGAGGTTAAGAATCAAGGTACTAACAATCTCAGAATAAGACAAGGTTTAAAGAAGCAGTCTAAAGGGAATGCTATTGAGCGACTAGGTAAGAATGTCATAGCTCTTAGAGAGTATCAAAAGTATGATGGGATATTCCCATTTTGCTGTTTTGGGTACGGCGAAGATTTTGAAGAAGGAAGTACTATCCTAGATAGAGTTTACTCCGTAGCTTGTTACAGAAAGCTAAACAAAGTGAATCTAGAAACAGGGTCATTCTTTTTCAGAAAACTTGAATGGACGCAAGAGGAAATGAGAGATACATTCATAGAGATTATTGAGAAAAGCTTGGATTTCTATGAAATAATGGTTGACAACGAAATAAAAAAGTGATATAATACGATTATAGTTATTTTAAAAGAAAAAAGAAGAAAAACAATCTTCGGAGGAATTAATTATGAGAATACTAACAGCTAATGGTGATGTTGCATACGATAGCACTATGGACGCAAATCTAGACTTTTTCGGTCAGGCTGCCTCAAAGAGAGGTAACAACGAATTAGTTGTAGAAATGTTTGTAAAGGCTTATGATGAAGATAGAGAAATGGCTATCAAGAATCTTTGTAAGCTAAGGGACGCAAGAGGAGGCTCAGGTGAGAGAGATTCTTCAAGAGCTTGCCTAAAGTGGCTAGCAGATAGACATCCAGAAGTATTTATCGGACTTATTAAGAATCAGTTTGTAGAGCTAGGCAGATGGGACGACATCGTTATGTTCGCAGGACATCCAATCGTAGGTCGCACTGTACTTACAATTATCTCAGACCAGCTTGTTGCAGACTTGAACACACTCCGTGAGGATGGCGAAGGTGCTCAGATTTCACTACTAGCTAAGTGGATGCCAACTGAATCTTCAAAGAATCCACAGACAAAGGCTCTTGCTAGACTACTAGCTAGAAAGCTTTGTAAGGGCGATTATAAGCTATACCGTTCTATAGTTGCAAGACTAAGAAAGAACCTAAAGCTTATTGAAACTCATCTAACAGAGATGGATTATAGCTTTGAGTATGCTAAGGTACCTTCAAAGGCTTCTATGAAGTACACAAAGGCTTTCATCCGTAATGATGAGCATAGATTCAATAAGCATATTGAAACTATGAATGACAATAAGGAACTAATGGCTGAGAAGGCTAAGAGATTGTATCCTTATGAGATGGTGAGAAAGGCTTCTTATCGTTCAAATGCAACTGAGAAGGAGTTCGCTAACGCTATGTGGAACAGTCTACCTAAGGATGTTATGACTAAGACTTGTCTAGTTGTAAGAGATGGTTCAGGTTCAATGATGTGTAGAGTAGGTGACAGCTCAGTAACAGCTCTTGATATATCTACATCACTAGCTATCTATATGTCAGAAAGATTAAAGGGTGCTTTTAAGGATAAGTTTATAACTTTCTCTAGTCGCCCACAGGTAGTTGACCTATCTGACCTAGAAACACTTTCAGATAAGATAAGCCGTTGTGAAAGATATACAGATATATCAAACACTAATATTGAGAAGGTTTATGACCTAATCTTCAATACAGCAGTAATGACAGGTGGAAAGGATATCCCTAACTACATCCTTGTCGCTTCTGATATGGAGTTCGATAGAGGGTGTGAAAACGATATTTCTACATTGAACGCTATAAAGAGGAAGTTTGAGGATGCTGGATATCAGTTCCCTATAATGATTTGGTGGAACCTAAATTGCAGACGCACAGTATTCCCTACTACTCAGAGTAACGGAAACATTTTCATTTCAGGTTTCGACACAAACATCTTCGACCAGATTACTACATCAGATGAGCTTATCTTCTCAGCTTCAAAGCTAATGACAGATAGCCTAGAAAAGTACTCTAAGTACACTGAGGGACTGTTTTAACAGATGGATATTAAAAGGCTCTTTATATAGGAGCCTTTTTTAATTTTCTAAAACCTTCCCAACGCAAAATAGCCCCCTAGTCTTACAGTATTGTTTGAACCTAAAAATGGCTATTTTTGTAAAAGGCGTACAAATCATCAATTTTACTGAAAATGGTCCCAAAATCGAATCCACAGCATTTTTAAAATACTGTTGACAGATGTTACTTAATGTATTATACTTGATATATAAAGTAAAGATATGAAGAAGAGGTAATGAAATGAAAAAGGATAAGAAGGTAACAATCGGTGTAATCTCAGGAATGGAACTATTAAAGTCTAGTAGACCTAGGTCGGAAAAGTTCACAGGAGCAGGAGTACACTTAACTAAGAAAGATAAAGCTAAAAAGAGAAGTGGTAGAGAGTACGAGAAGCAGAAGAAAGCTATCAAGAATTGGAAGCTCGACTACTAAAGGAGTATACTTTGGATATTACTAAAGATGTATGTTGGATAGGAGATACAGGTTTTGATGGAGGCGGTTCAGCCTCCTTAGGTATTTATTTTCATAAAATATTCAAAATGCCTTTATACTTTAAAGGTGCTAATCAGCTTATAGATACTGTAACAATGTATAACACTTACGATGAGTTATATAGCTTACTTAAAGAACAAAGACCTAAGGTTATAATATTATTTCCAGATATAAGCTCTAAAGTTATTAGTACTAAGCATTACAAATTAGGTAATGTTGTAAACACGATTAAATCTGAGTTTGAATCAAAGTTAGTTTTAATAGATTGTACAAGAAAAGGTAACAATCTCAAAGACCAAACAGTAGAGGGTATACAGAAACTAGGAGATTGCTTTGATATAGACGAAATATGGAGCATTAATGAAATAAACAGAGAACGCTATAAAGATATATGCAAAGACTATAAGTGCTTGGATATAAACCTATATTGTTCAGAGAATATACAGTTGGCTGATAGAGAGAGAACTATAGGATATCCTACAAGATTCGTAGCTATGAAAGGTGTACTGAGGTTGCTAAATAGTATGCAGAGGCAGCCTACTAAGATTCCTTATGTATACTTAGGGAACGACCACACAGTCAAAGCACTCAAAGAAAAGGGAACAGTAGGTGGACCTATGCAGGTAGTACAGATGTTCAGTAACTATCCTGCTAATAAGATACCTAAAGATTGCTTCTCTATGAAGTGTTCAGCAGATGAGCCTATTGTTGAAGATAAGATAAATATATATCCAAGGTATAATGTAGATGATAAGCTAAAAGTATTCTCAAAGATAGGAATTGCTGTATGTCCATCTTTAGCGAGAGAATATTCAGAAAATAATAAAAAAGATAACTCTTATATAGAGAAGAATAAGAAGTATTGGTATCACGCAATGGAATATGTAAACTATGAGTTAATAGACTATGGTATTCCAGTTATGTTCTCAAGAGATTATTGTAATACATACGATAGCACTATGATAGATGAGTTTCCTGAGCTAGTATATGATAATCTTGAAGATTGCCTACAGTATGTGCAGAAGAACTATGATAAGTTGCAAGAATCAGCACACAAGCAAAAGGCGTGGTTAGAGCGAAAGCTGGATACACTAAAATCTATTATAGAGAGTGAACTAGAGAGGCTAGGAGAATAATGAGCATTTACATATATGGAGATTTACATAGACACATTGACTTAGACCCACTAATTAAACACACTAAAGAAGAGGGTGCAACTAGTGATGATGTATTAATCATCTTAGGCGACTTTGGTGGAGTATGGAGTTCAGAGGAAGAGGATAATGAGTTCTTAAAACACCTAGTTGATGTAGTCCCCTATAAGCATATTTTGTTTATAGATGGCAATCACGAAAACTTTGATAGACTAAACAAAATGCCTATTGTTGAAATGTATGGAAGTCCTACACACGAAGTCTTAAAAGATAAAATATATCATCTTATGAGAGGCTATAAGTATACTATTGAAGGAAAAACATTTTTCGCAATGGGTGGAGCCTCTTCTATAGATAGACACTTAAGAACAGAAGGTGTAGACTGGTGGGCTGATGAGCAACCTAATAATGGAGAATATGAGAGAGCTTTTAGAACACTTGATGAGAATGAGTTTACTTTTGATTATATTATTTCTCATTGCGTTGCACAAAAGATTCAATGTTACTTATCGTCTTACTTAACAGATAAGAATAAGCTAACTAATTTCTTTGATAGCATTATTGATGATTTAAAATATACTAGATGGTACTTTGGCCATTATCACTTAAACAAGAGTTGTGAAGATTATAAGGCAGAGTGCGTGTATCAGAGATTAATCAAGATTTAATATGGTAAAATAAAACTATAGTGATGATATTTTCACTATAGTTTTTTATTACAATCACTCCGGTAGGCTCCAGATTGAGCTAGGAGCGATTTTTATATAAAAAACGACAAATACTATTAAATAATCTCAAAAGTCGCTTAAAAACGATTTTAAGAGCTTATAAAGAAAGGAAACTAAATGAGAGTTTTAGATTGGAAGAATCGCCCTTATATACTCGGTACAGATGTCGCCTTCTCCGAGAAAGAAGATGAAGTTGAGCTGTATATGGACTGGAGCGACTTAGAATATGTCAAAGATTATACGATACAAGAGATAAAAGAAAAGTATCCTTTGTCAGCACATAAGTACATATTCCATAGACTATATCTAGCAGAACATACAGCTACATTCAACACATCAGATAGTACTAAAAAAGATAAACTAATTGAGAGAGCTATTAATGGTGGAGTTAAAAGATGGGAAAAAGAAATGGACACCCGTTTAGAGTTTATTACAATGATAAATACTAAGCATAACTCAATAGGTTCAATAACTAATCCTTTTAGAACACCTCTATATACTACTTTAGTTGAGCAACAGACTAAAGGAGCAATTGTGTTAATGTCAGTTGACTTATATTTCACAGATTGGGTACAAAAGGAACTAGACTTATCAAAAGTCAAAGAAGTCAGACTATTCAATAAAAGCAGACTACCTTTTAGTGAAGATAAAGCTAAGTTACTAAAGGATATGAAAGTATATAATAATCCTGAAGAAATGCTCAGAAGGAGTGGTAAAGGGGTGCCTGTTGTTGTACTAGGTGATAGTACTCTTTACAAAGTCTTGTATAAAAGATTAACAGACTTGATTGTAGTATTTTCTAATATGACTACTAGAGGAGAAAACGACTTATATTTCACTGATATACAGGTAAGCCACTTTGATATGCTGGAATGTCATAAGATTGAAGAAGAGGTAGATGGACAGTCTATTACTATACAGCCTACATATTTGAAGAAATATTCTAATAGACAGTTAAAGTGGAAAGAAAGCATATTTGATGAAAGTTTAAAGTATACACTCAACAAGAAAGGAAAGAAAGAAAATGAGTAATGATAAGTTATATTTGTTCGTAGATACAGAAACAACAGGGCTTAATTTTTCACAGAGAGGTAAGCTAAATAAGAATACTCTCCTAGAGGTTGCTTATATATTAACTGATACAGATTTAAACATCATACAGAAAGGCGAATATATAGTAGGATATGAGCCTAATCAGATTATGTATCAGATGAACGACTATGTAAAGAATATGCACGAAACTAATGGATTGCTCAATGAAGTATATAACTCAAAGCTAACAAAGAGGGATGTTGATGAGTTAGTATATGATGAGATAATCAATACATCAATCTTAAAGGACAATATTGAGAATTATAAGATAATTATAGCAGGCAACACAGTCCACTTTGACAAAGAGATAATCAGACGAGATTTACCTAAGTTGTATTCACTGTTACATTTCAGAAACTTTGATGTATCATCTGTAAGAGAGATGGTTGAATCTACAGGGTTAGAAACTGTAACAATCAAAGCAACAGATAAGAAGTATAATCATAGAGCTATGGACGATATAGAGGAAACTATCAATGAACTAAAACAGTACAAAGCTCTATTGAAATAGGAGATAATACAATGGCATTACCAAAGAAAGTGCTAAAAGATATAGAGTTAGAAAAAAGAAGAAATGAAGCACTTAAAAGGCTTAGAGCCTCAGCTAAGTGGCAACATTACTTTGAAGCATTGCGTCCTAAAGATGATAAAGGTGGCGATGTCCCATTCCCTAAAGAATCGGGCAAAAACGGATTGTGCTTAGAGGACTTTAAAAAACATATTGATAAGCTAGTATTGACTAAAGTGGATAAAGCTAATCCTAAAAACTCTTTTGATAATTTCTACAAGGAGTACAAAAAGAAATAATGACTAAGATAATAATTTCATTAATCATTAGTACTCTAGCTCTGCCAGCCTACTTTGGGTTAGTTGAGCTATATAAAAGGGAACAAAGTAAAAGTAAGAAGGTTCAGAAAACTCTAAAAAAGCAGGACCCAAATACTATACCTGAGATAGACTTTAAACAGAAATATAAACTCTGGAGAGAGTATGCTTTTAATGAACTTGGAAACAAGAAACTAATAATAGCTATATACACTCTAATCCCATTATTGATGGCTCTTATCGGAGCCTTCTTTAATTGGTTAATATTAATCTTGCTATCAATAATTGCTCCTTTTATCAGGGTACTAGTAATAGGCAAGCTAGTCCAAGAAGGCTTCGCAAAGAAACTGGATATCATAAATAAAATATTAGTATTTAAGAGAGCTAAGATGGGTTTAATAGATACATCTTCAACAGCATACTCATATAAACAAGAGTTTACAGTCGAAAAGTGGAATGAAGATTGGGAGCCTAGAAAAATAGTAATGGTAGTACCAGTTACATTCTCAGTAAGCAACAGGCTTACTTTCTTAAATAGCTTTTGTGAGAAGTTCCCATATAAAGGTTATTGGAGAGTAGATGAGAACGATGGTTGGGATGATGAGAATAATACTGTAGCATTAAATTGGCAAAAGTTCTTAAGCCCTAAAGAGAGATTCTTTGTAGAGAGATTCTTAGAGTTTAAGAGAGGAGCAATGGGGCTTTCCAACCCTAACTCTACTCTATATACATACTACAATGAAATAGACGATATAGAATGGGATGAAACAAAGCAACCTGTAGCCTTAAAGTTAACTCTCCCAATTCTTTATGATAGCTTACAAAAGGACACTTTCTTAGATAAGATGTCGTCTACATTTGGTAGAGGTCGTCCTTGGGAAGTAGATGATACAGACGAAAACAGAGAAGGCTGGGACACTACTAATCAGATAGCTTATTTAAGATTACAGAACCCTCTACCTAATCTTGCTATATGGAATGAGAGATACTTGTTAAATGATATAGTGCAATGGTCATTCTTCCCATTAGGGATAGGTTCAAGAGGTGGGATTCCTTTCACAGAGCCTGACGGAAAAGAAGTAAGATTAGTAGGCTTCGATGTTAACGGAGCACAAGGAAAATACTTAAAGAAAAGTCATATTAAGTATGGCTCAGATTTAATGCCTTCGCCTCATACACTTGGAGCAGGAGTTACAGGTGGTGGCAAATCAGTAGTTCAAAGAAACATAATCATAAGTTGTCTATTAAGGTCAGAGAAATGGTTCTTAATCATTATAGATATGAAGCGAGTTGAAGGTGCTATGTATCGTAAGTACGGAGTACCTGTTGCGACAACCTTTGAGGATGCGGCCTGCTTGTTATCATATGCTCAAACAGTAATGATGGAACGCTTTGAAGAAATGGAGCTAAGAGGAATCAACAACTGGGCAGATATGCCTCCAGAAGAACAAGGTTCAGCTATTATGATAAATGTTGATGAGATGGCTGAGTTACTAGCTCCTTCAAAAGGCAAGTCAGAAGAAACACAAGAGAAAGCAGAATATCAAGGACAATGTCAGAACGCTTTAGAGTCAATAGCAAGACTAGGTAGAGCAGCCCAAGTACACTTAGTATGCTTTGCTCAGAGACCTTCATCAGATGTTATTCCTATGCAGATTAGACAGAACGCTCCTACAAAGGTTGCTTGTGGTTCGCTACCTTCTACTATCTCAGGTATGCTATTCAACAGTAGCTTTGGAGCAACTGTGCCATCTAAACCACAAGGAAGAATAGGTTTACAGATACATAGTAGTCCGCCTTTTAAAGCACAAGGATTCTTTGCAGATGAGGGTTGGCTAGATGAGTATATAGAGCAACACAATCTCCCTGTAAATATTCAAGGTTCTAATGAAATGGCGACAATATATCAAGAAAATAAGAATAAGGTGGAATCAGAAAATGAGTTGATGGGAATAGAAATGTCAGAAGATGATTACGAATTGTTAACATCAGCTATGGAGTAAACTATTTTACTATAAAAACAACATATAGCTCTAGGAGGCTCCGGATTCGTCCCTAAGCGATTTTTATTCCTAAACGATAAATATATCAAGTTTACTATAAAAATCGTTCCAGGCTCAATCCGGAGCTTTCCAGCTATATCTCTGTATTATAATAGTGTAAGTAGTGATATTTCGATTAGATTTAACCAGAGAGGTGATATAATGACTAAAACAGCTAAGCTTTTTCATATAACTAAGAAAGGTGAGCCTGCTGTATGTAATGCAAGCTCTCCTGAAAATTGCCCATTAGGAAGTCATTTTTCTTCATTACAGGCAGCCCAAATATACTCAGATACTATCAACGAAAGAAGTGAGCTAATAGAGAGCTATACTCTTACAAGTGAGGTAACAGAGAGCCCTGAAGATATTCTAGCTAAACCTTTATCAAGAGTTAATATGTTACAAAAGAAGGCTCCTGATGAAGATTTAACAGAAGAACAGGAAATAGACTCAGTTGAGAAGATGGGCAAGTCCTTACTAGAGGAAACTAAGTCATTACTGAGAGATAAGGCGATATTACTTGCTTGGCAGCCTACAGATAAGTCTATGATTAATAAGCGTAAATTATATGTAAAGCGTATTAATGGGAGATTAGGACTAGAGCGTTTAGATGGACTAGCAAGCAAGGAAGAGATTGAGGCATTACACGCAGAGTTTGAAGGCAGAAAGCAATCATTAGAGAGAGAAGAACAAGAAGCTAAAGAGAAAGCTCAAAGATTTAGGGAACTAGAGAACATTGAGTTACCTAAGGCTGTACTCTTAAATGATATAGGTTCATACAGTAAAAGCAAGATAGTTGGTAAATGTTATAGAGGGGAGCGTAACGGAGTTGGTAATGCAAATGGTGGAGCAATCTTCTATGGTAAAGGCATTTATAGTACTACTGATTCAAAAGAAGCCTCAGCTTACGGTGATGTGAGACCTGTAAGTGCAGATGAACTACCTTCTAATCCATTAGCTTTAAAGACACAAGCCTCATTTAACTATCTAGAACAGTCTATCTGTAAGCAGTATGGGATAGAAAAAAGATACTTGTACTCAGATGATTTTGATGTATCAGACTTGATAAAGAAAATGGGCTATGATGGCTTGACTATGGGTTCAGGTAAAGAAAGGATAGTTGTTAAGTATTTTTAAGAAAGGAAGTAAGCTTTGAATAAGATTTTTAAAAATATTTGTTGGATAGCAGAAAACGGATTCGATGATAGTGGAGCCTCAATGTTTTCTCTAAGAATGAACGATATATACGGAATAAATGTATTGTTTAAATCTACAAGCAATCTATATAAAAACACAGAGGGAATAGATATATACACATCTTATTATGACTTATATGATAAGGTGAGAAAACTGAAGCCTAAAGTACTCTTTTTCGTATTACCATTATTTAACGATAGGACAAGAAAAGAGCTAGCAAACTTTGTAAGTACACTATTCCTATTAAGGCGAAAGCTTGGATGTAAAATAATTATGATAGATTGCTCTAGAAGAGGTGTCTTGCTTGGCGGTCGTGATTCATTAGACAAATTAGAAGATTTAGAACAGAATGTAATAAAAGAACAGTTTGACAGTATTTGGTCCATAACAGGCTTGTCTAAAGATAATTGGGACAGATTCACAAAAGACTATAAGAAAGTAGATTTTAATATATACACGATAAAGGACAAAACTATTGAAAACAGAGAGCGAACTATAGGATACTGTTCAAGAGTAGTCTTATTTAAAGGCTCGGGTAGATTGCTCAGACAGATGGTTGAAGCTTTAAATAGTGAGCCTAAGATTCCTTATGTATACGCAGGAGCAAATTACAGTATACCACGATGGGTTAATAAGCATACTTTTGGTGGTGACTTTAGTATACTAGGTATATTTATGAAAGATAGCAAGCTAAAAGATGGCTATATACCTATTGTTGATTATAACTTACCTCCTCAGATAGACAAGTGCAGTTTATATCCTAGATTTACTTTTCAAGAACAAGACTTAGTATTCTCGAAGGTAGGAGTTGCTGTATGTCCTACTTTAGCGAGAGAATATTCAGAACATTTAAAGAAAGATGATAGCTACATAATCAAGAATCAGAAATATTGGGAAATAGGTATGGAGTACTCTAACTATGAGCTAATAGACTATGGTATTCCAGTTATGTTCTCAAGAGATTATTGTAATACATACGATGAAACTATGATAGAGGAGTTTCCTGAGCTAGTGTATGATAATCTTGAAGATTGCCTACAGTATGTACAGGAGAACTATGATAAGTTACAAGAATCAGCATACAAACAAAAGGAATGGCTAACAAAAAGAGTAAAACAAGTAAACGATAACTTAGGTAAGATGTTAGAGGGGTTAGTAAAATGACAGATATAGAATTAGCAAAACAGCTAGAAGCTTTGAATGAAGAAATAGAAAAGAAAAAAGATTATATGATGGAACTACAAGCTAACATAGAAGTCTTTATGGAACAGGCTGGTATCAAGAATATGGTAATTGATGGAATAGAGGTAAGTAGAGATGGCTCAACAGAGGAGTAATGTAAAGTACCATATAGGTAAAAATGGTATTCCAAGAATATGCAGAAGCGTTAAGAAACCTTGCCCTTATGGAGGAATAGGTGCACATTTCAAAGATGTGGAATCAGCTCAAGCTGTGGCTGATGATTTGAATCAACAGTTACAGAGATTCATAGAGAATAAAGAGTTTGGGATAGCAGTTAATGGTGAGTATGTTATGCCTACTAAAGACACAGAAAAAGCTATCTTGCAGTTACAGAACTTTAAGCATAATCTGAAACAGATGGACGCAATCTTAAAGAAAACTAAGGCAGATATTTACAAACAACTACAAGCTGTTGATGTAAAGTCTTTAGATACTGAGATTGGTAAGATTACAACAGTTAAAGGTTCTGAGAGAAAATCAGTCGATGTTGACGCTCTAAAGGACGCTGGTATCTATGATGATTACTTAAAATCCTCAAGTTATTCAGAGTATACACAAGTAATCTTTGATGAAGAAACAGCAGGAAGTGGAAAGATTCAGAGATTTAAGAATAAACTGAATACTTACGATGGTGAAACCCTTGATTTAGATTTGCGTGTAGAGGGTGATGAGGTTATAGCTTCTGAGCAGACTATTAAAGCACTTGAAGAACTAAGAGCTTTCCAAGAAGCTGTTGATAGAGCAAAAGCTCTTGAAAAGGAAACAAAGAGCAAGCTTATGGCGACAATGAAAGAAGCTAAAGTAAATGATATAACAGTAGGTAAAACTCATTTAGTATATATTCCTGATGGCGATAGAATGATTGTTGATACAGAGAAACTAAAAGATGTAAAACTATATGAACAATATACTAAGACAGTCAGTGTTGCTCCGGGTATAAGAGTTAAGTTTTCCTAAATAAAGATAATGATAGTGTACTCCAAGTGGGTACACTATTTTTTATATATAACTGTACATATACAGTAATTGATATTGACTTTAAGTAAACATTTAGGAGTATTAGAATGACTAAAAAAGATAATAAACTCGATAAGAAAGAGTTTGAAATACCAGCTATTGCAGTCATAGAAAATATGATTGTTACAAAGTCAGAAGTATGGGCTTACTACAAGTTGGCAGATAAGCCTTTTACCTTCTTATCAACAGATTCTAAAGTACAAATGGCACAGTCAACTATGTCAGCTATAGGTTCACTATGTCAAAGCTCAGGACAAAGAGTAGATTGTCATTTATTGATTAATAATCAGCCTTTCAATCCGGAGGCTTGGCAAGACGACATAATAACAAGGTATATTAACTATAATAGGAACAGAGCTATTAATCATCAAGCTTTCCAAGATTTTATCAATAATCAAGCAAGAGATTTATATTTAGCAGGCTATGAAAAGAGAGTTACATACTTAGGTATCAGATTAAGACGAAGAGGAGCACTCAACTTTAATAATATAAGTCCGTTTGAGTTTGGATTTAAGCACTCTTTCTTATTGCTAAAGAACGCTTTAACAGACTTATTCAAGTTCAACGAAGTGGATATTGACGCTAATGAGGAAAAAATGCTCAAAGAATCTGAATTAGGTATATATAATATACTATCTTCAGGAGCCTTACAGGCAAGGCGTGTATCATCTGAGGAGTTGCTATTAACTTGTAAAAGACGACTATATCCAGCTATGCCTGTTCCCTTCTTAGAAACAGACTATGAGAACAGAGTAGGACTATCAGATATAGTTTTAGAAACAGGAGCAGAGATTGAGGAATATCCTAGATATGTAAAAATCAAACAAATGCACGGAAACATTGAACTAGAAGGCTATAGAGCAACACTAAGCTTTTCTAAGTTCCCTAAAGACTTAATGTTCCCTAGTGCTATATCTCCTTTCTTGAGCAATCCTATAATCTTACCTTTCACTGTAAATGCTAGATTTTCATTGATACCTACAGAGGAAATGAAAAAGAAGCTATACAAGAAGAAACTTGATACAGATGATGAAATAGAGAACTTGAGAGAATCAGGACAGAAAACTCCTGAGGGACTAAGAAGCACAATGGAAGACCAAGCTATCTTAGAGCAAGACTTAGAGAATGAGGGGCTTCCTTGGATAGTAGGTAGTTATAGAGTTACAATAGAATCTAATGATTTAGATGATTTAAGAGCAGTCATAGAAGAAGTAAAGACTAAGTATTCAGAAGATGAGTTTATCTTAACTTGGACAGCAGGTGACCAGCTTAGCTTACTGAGGGAAGAGTTACTTGGTGGTAAGCTATATGTAAAAGACTTTTCACAGACAACTAATCTAGCTTTACTAGGCATAGCAGGAATCAATCACGGAGGCTCCACAGGAGACCCTGTAAGGCAGTCAAATAGAACATCTAGGAGGTAGTGATGAAAAAAGCTAAAAATAGTATAATAGGTTCAATAGTGACCTTAATTTGGCTTATAATTGTTGCAGCCTTAGTTGTAGCTTTCTTAAAAGTAAATATGATACAAACCCCTGCCCAGTTCTTTACTTATTTCAGAGTAAAATCAAAAGAACTCGGAGCTTGTGTAAGAGAGTCTACTCAAGCTGAGACCTTACAGTGTTCGCTTAATCTAAGAGTAGGCAACTACTTGAAACCTGAGCAGTACCCTCAGTTTTCTAAAGAGAACGGGATTACATTAGAGGAGTTACAGAGAGTATTTAAGCTTCCTGATAGACCTAATAATGAAGAAACTATTCCTTTCTTAAAGAGGGATAATAATATAGATACAACGGCAGCCGGATTAAAAGTCCTACCTGCAACTAAGCTAACTAAAGAGGAGTCTTTAGGACAATTAGAAAAAGTTAATGTAGTAGCTTCATATAGAGAGTATAGTTACTCTAGAGCAGACTGGAAACACTGGTTACCTGTAAACAAGAATAGAAAATGCTGGAACACTAGAGAGGAAGCTTTGTATCAGCAGTCAGATAAATCAACTATTACATTTTTAGATGGTAATGGTAACAAGTCTACTTATGAGAACGCTTGTTCGATTGAATCAGCAAAGTGGACAGACCCATATTCAGGAGACCAATATGACAAGCCTGGCTACCTAGATGTAGACCATATAATTCCACTTGCATTAGTGAATAAGTCAGGTGGAGCAGACTGGAGCCCTCAACAAAAGGCTCAGTATGCTAATGATAGTGATGTATTGATAACTACATCAGCAAAGCAGAATAGGGCCAAGGGAGCAAAGACACCTTCTGAGTGGATGCCTCCTAATAAGTCAGCTCATTGTGATTATGCAAAGGTTTATGTGAATGTATTAAGCAAATATAAACTGTCAGTTACAGATAAGGATAAGACTACTTTAGAGAAAGCCTTAGGAACTTGTGCAGTATAAGGAGTAAGTATGAAGAAGATACAAAATGATATAGACACTTTGTCCCTAAGGGAGAAAGAAAGGATTTTAAACGAGATTAAGCAAGGTGACTTAATTAGCTTATTTAAGGACCATTGTAGTAAGAATAGTGAATATAAGCCTGTTATGGCTAAAGCAGTTGCATTAGACCAACAGTTAGCTATAACTATTTCAGAAGACGAAAAACAGTTTATACAGAGAGAACTAAGAGATATACATAGAGCTAGTCCACAGGTTACTGTATCATCTTACATAAGAAATAAATCATTGATTCAGATTGATGTGGCAAAATGGAACGAATTAGCACTAGAAGGCATTAAAAGATTAAGCTCAAAAGACTATGACGAAAGAGAACTAAGAAAGAAGTACACTAGATACTTAAAGCTATTAGACAATATTTCTGAGCTAGATGAGGAAGATACAGAAAGCGAAGTAATCTACAATAACAAGCTAAGAGATATTGAAGCTAAGTTAGCCGAGTTAAAGAAAGCTCAGCCTAAGAGGAAATACAGACTTTCAGGCAGAACAACATTCAATGAAGCTAACTTAATTAGATGGAGGGCTGCTAGACTATCACTAACAATAGCAGACTATGTTAGATTTGCTATATTTGACTATGAACCTAATTCATTCGCAGACAAGCATTTATCAGCTAATGCAAGAAAGAGATTCTATGTTAGTATACTAGATGTGTATAGAAACGGTTGGGGGGAGCCTCCTACAGTGAATGAGTGTCCTAATTGTGCAAGATACATAAAAGACATTAAAGCACTTAAAGAGCAACTAGCACGCTATAAGGCACTAGAAAGAGCGAGGGAATACTAAGATGAATAAAAGGATAAAAAACGATAGAGGTGACGCCAACACTATATCTATGATTTTTATAATGCTCCTTTTGATAGCTGTTTTATTTACTGTAATTGACTGTGGTATCTACTTTAACAATAGGTATATTATTGCTAATGCGGCCCAAAATGGGGCAAGAACAGGAGCTATCTTTGGGGGAACAGACGCTAATAAGATTTCAGCAAAATATGGACTAACTGAGGTTTCTAGTGAGTGTGCTAGTTTTGGAGCAGACTCCGTTGTAGAATGTTCAGTATATAATGAATTAAAGGAATCTAATCAAGCTGTAAATACTAAGGTTACTAAGATAGAGTGCGGTCCCGGAAAGACAACTAAAATAGGCGAAAGAGTTTATTGTGAGATTGAATATGAGTTTAAGGGGACTCCTGGCAGTGGTTTAGCATTAGCTAAGTTCTTCGGTAAAAATAGAGTAAGAATGACAGCAGAAAGTGAAGTTGTACATAGTGAGTAAAAAGATAATGAGAAGTAGAGTTAAAACTGATAAAGGTAACGCAGTTGTAATATGGGGAATCTTCATCTTGATAATGATACTTGTATGTGCAGTGCTTATAGTAGACTTAGCGAAAGCAATGTATGTTAAGAATGTATACTCATCTTATGCAAGGAAGGCAGTACAAACAGCAGTTAAGGAACAAGACTATGTAGGTGGACTTAAGTTTGAATCAGCTCAGAAAGTAATTGATGAGTATATGATACAGAGAAATGGTGGTAAGAATACTAGAGAGGCAGCCGCATTTTCAAGCAATTGCGATAAAACAGGGAAGTACCCTATAATAGAGATTAGATATGACAACAAGAGGGCTAAGGACGCTATAAGCCCAGTATATACATCTGTAAATGGGTCAAAGGTGTCAATACCTAAACTAAACGACTTTTTCAAGAGCCAGTACAATACTGTTGAAGTAAACATTACAGATGTTACAGATAACTATTTTATGGGTATATTTGGGGTTCCTTGTGGTGAGATACACATAAGAGCTTCTGGTATAACAGCGGCCAGCTCTGATGATGATGATTTGAAGATTAACAAAACGGTGGAGAAGAACAATGGAAAATAAAAGGAAACTAAAGACAATCTTATATAGCTTAGTAGCCTTACTAGGAGTGTTCTTCTCTCTAGGCACTTTAGTACCAAGTGCAGGTGTGTGCGATGAAGTAGGTACCTCAGGAATGAGTTCAAAAGCTCAGATTAACCTGTTACTAGACCCAGTCCTAAAGGACACTGGCTCAAGAAAGTATACTATTTTAGAGTTATTTGGGAACTCCTACAGAATGTCATACCCTAATGGCGAAACAAAAGGGGGGCTTGTTAGAAGTGAGAATAACGCAGTATCTAGCAAAGTTAAGCTAACAAAGAAAGCTAAAGAGAACCTAGAAGAAACAGGCAAAAAGAGCTTTTTAACTTGTAGTATAGGACACAATGCAAAAGCTGGTATATATGAGTTCTCAGCTTCTATAACTGAATCAGTAACAGGCTTCATAAGAATGGTTATAGTGAAGTTCTTTGATTCACATTTAATTTGTGATGAGAATAGTACTAGTGGTTGCTTTGATATACTAGGTTTGTCAGGTGGTAGAAATAAAGTTGCAGGAGATGGCTTAATAGGCTCAATCAGTAAAGGAGTGTTTATTCCTCTAACTACACTTGCATTTTTAACAACAGCAATTTGGTTAATCTACAATGGCTTATATAAGCACGAATACAGAACATCTTTAGGTGGCTTGTTATGGGCATTATTTGCTTTCATATTAGGATTGCTAACAATGTACAGACCTTGGATAGTCGCTAGAGCACCTTTTGTGGCTAATGAAGCAATCTCAGGTTGCTTATTGAATGTACTATCAGGTGGAGATTGCTTATCAGATAGTGATTCTATGCAGAGGTCAGACGACCAAGCGTGTACATCATACACAACAGGACAGAGCAGTACTAATAGTAAATCACAGATGGCACTCAATGCTATAGGCTGTAATATAACAAAAGGATTCACAGTAGATAGATGGGCGTATCAACAGTTCGGCTATCACTTTAATCAGCTTTATACAAAGAATCCTCCAATTGGTTATACAGTATATAAAGTAGACAATCCAGACGACTTTTGTGTGAATGTATATTCAACATCTTCTCCTCAGACTATGTTTGATAACTTAGCAACAAAAGGACAAGATGAAGATATAAACGAAGTAATAAAGACTGAAAAAACAGTACAGATTTGTAACATAGCTGTGGCATATATGGCTGCAACTACTGTAGGCGACTTTGGTGGGCCTAGTATGGAAAAGATTGTTGCAACGGCAGCCAATGACGATGTAATGTGGCAAGCAATGAATGGAGATAGCAGAGACCTATTAGGCTTCTCTCAGATAATAGCTTCAATAGTAATCGCTATTAGCTTTATTCCTATTGCAATAGTTGGTTTAGCATACTCATTCATTGCAAGCTTATTAATGGTATTTGCTCCTGTATTCTTATTGTTTGCTATACATCCGGGTAGAGGTAAGAAGATATTCCTAGGATGGTTAGAAACTGTATTAGGCTACATAATGAAATACTTTGCTATAGGATTACTAATGATAATTATGTTAGCAGTTTATCAAGCGGCCTTCACTAACACTGTAGGAGCTACAACGCTTGTATTATCAATAGTTCTAGCTACCGCTTTTAGTTTATATAGAAAAGAAGTAGTGAACTTAATAGGAGCAGTATCTCTAGGTGGAGTTAAGATGGCTAACAAAGCTGGAGAGTTCGTAGACAAGGTTAACAAGAAAGGTTCAGCACTTGGAAAGGCAACTGTTGGAGGTGCTCTTGGTGGAGTAATGGCTGCCAAAGCAGATGATAAGAATCACGAAGGTGAGACAGCTGCCGAGAAAGCTCAGAGATACAGAGATTCACTTAAACAAGGTACAGGTAAAGCAGTCAATATGGAAATGCGTAGAGGTAGAGGGTTCCTTGCAAATATGGCTAGAACTCAGCAACAAGTTAAGGACGCTAATACTAAAGCTCTTGAAAAGGAAATACTTGATGATAAGAGAGATTCATTCCGTTCAGAAGTACTTGATACACTTGATAAGCAGACATCAACTGTTAATGATAGTGTAAATAGAAACTTTGTAGAAAGAGAACAAGCTAGATTAAAGGCTGCCATCAACAATGCAAGACCTAATGTATCTAATCAAGCTATCAACTCTGTATTAGACAATGTTGAAGAAAATATATCAACAGCTACAACTCCTACAGAGGCAATTAAAGCTACTATGAGAGGAGAGCTAGAAGTTGAAGAAGCTCTAAGAGTTAATAATGTAATTAAGAGAGCAGGCTCTAATAATATAGAAGGGGCGTTCAAGGATTATATACAGGACAATGTTAGAGAGGCTGAAAACAATGTTCAAGCATTAACAGATGAACTAGTTGAGGCATTGAAAGATAAAGGTGTAGACCCAGACAAGGCTTCAGAAGATGTATTGAAGTTTATGGACAAGAATCTAGAAAAGACTAGCGAACTAGGTGAAAGACTAGAGGAGGCTCTTAAAACTACAACCTTTGGAGAAACTCGAACAGTAATTAAGAACATAGATATACCTGAGATTGTACAAGCAAAAGAGGACTACAAAGAAAAGCTTGAAAAAATAAAATCAGATTTTATTAACGAAAAGCTAAAATAACGGTATAATAGATATATAGAAATAAAACGGACAACTCTTGTTATCAAGAAAGAGAAGGAGAATTAATATGAGTTATACTACACTAGTAGGAAATCTTGTTAGAGAAATTGAAGTAAAGACATCAGCTAAAGGTAATAGCTATGCTTTTCTTAATCTAGCTCAGAATCACTCTGAGAGAGTAGAGGAAAATGGCTCAGTTAGCTATAAGGAAGTAGGTCCAGTATACTGGAGAATCCCTGTCTTTGGGAAGGCTGCCGAAGTACTAGGTCAGTCAAATATTCCAAAGGGCACTCCTATGTTTGTCTCAGGAAAGCTAATTCTAGAAAAAATGCCAGCTTATGAGAGTAATGGAGTAGAGTATCCTGAATCAGTAGTAGAGAGAATACTTGCAGATTGCGTTGGAGTATGTGTAAGCGAGTACAACAGCAAGCCTATTGTAGTAGGTTCAGCTAAGGCTACTCAGCAGACATCAGAAGCTCCACAGTCAGCACCTGCTCCTAAGACACCTGCCAAGAAGGCTAATGAAGTTGTTGAAGATGTTTTCGCAGATGATGATGACCTATTCGGGTCAAGCGATTCAGACGACCTAGACGACATTTTCGCATAAATAAAATAGCTAAGAAAGAGATTAATATAGTTGTCGTGTAAACAACAGACCAACGAAGCCCGGAATGCTTTAATTAGTGTTCCGGGTTTTGTTTTTACTTGATATTCAAACTATAAGAAGATGGGAGGCTCCAATGAAAGAAAGTTTAAATAAAGCGTTAATAAAAGTTGCTAATTCTAAGCTAGTAAATAGTACGATACAAAAGGCTAGCACAGCAGTTAAGAACGCAGTAAAGCTAACTAAGAAATTAGCTTTGGCACTTAAAACAACAATAACACATATAATTCAGATATTATTGTTTTTCATATCTCCTATAGGCTGGATAATCATAGGTGGCTTTGTTGCAATACTACTAGGAATCAGCATTAGTCAAACTTGGGGGCCACAAGAGTTTAAGCAGGACGCAGACTCTAGCACACTCCCAGCTATACAGTCGCTAAAAGGTGAAGAAAAAGAAAAAGTAATTATGATTACACTAAGTCAAAAGGGAGTGAAACCTGAAGTGGCCGCATATATTACTCAGTTAATTATGGAGAGTAAAGAATCTTTTAGCTATGGCGAAGTAAATGGGCAGCCTATAACTAATTGTAATACAAGTTGTTTAGCACTCAAGCTAAAGAATGGAGAAATTAAAGGTCAAGGTTCTATTAAGCTAGGAATACTAGGTTTTCAAGATACTCTAGCTGCCAATTTAGTATACTTAGCAAAAGACTATAATAAAGAGTGGACAGATTCATCAATGCAGTTCCAACTAATAGCAGACGCACTTGAATTGGACTTATCGCACTATGATAGCAGTAAAGCAGACTTAACAGAGCAATTTAACAGAGCGAGAACTGTATTAGGACTTGACCCTTTGCCAGCAAGTACTCTGAAACCTTATATAGATAAAGCTAAAACACTATCAAAGAAATACGAAAAGCAGACAAAGAAAGTTAAAGTATTTGGAGATGGCTCAAGCAAAGGTAGACTAGACGGTGGTGGAGCAGGTAGTGGTGGAATAGGAAGTGGCTCAGAGAGATTACACTTTCCTGCTAAAGGTGTATATACATCAATGTACGGTCCTAGAATTGACCCTATCAATGGGCAGAACTGGTTTCATACGGGTGTAGACATAGCTGGTAGTGGAGATATAAAGGCTGCTTTAGCTGGCAAAGTAATTATGGCTAAGAATATTCAATTTTGTGGAAACGGAATCAAGATAGAACACGGGAAGATTGATGGAGTTCCTACACGCACTATGTATTGTCACCTTGCACAGATTTATGTTAGAGAAGGTCAAGATGTAAGTCAAGGTCAGCCTATAGGCTTAATGGGAACAACAGGTTGGAGTACAGGAGTTCACTTACATTTTGAAGTACACAAGAACGCTAAGGATGTAGACCCTAAACCTTATCTAGATAAAGCAACTCCATACTAAAAAAAGAAAGAGAGGATTTAAAATGGTAATAACTAAAAAGACAATAACAATAGCAATAGCAACTTTGTTACTTATAGTTGTATCAATAGGTGTGGTATCTACAATCAGCTTTTCTAACTCTAGAAAGGCTCAGGCTGTCAAGTTGGCTGAAAAGCATACTAGGTATTTCCTAGAGAACGCTACTGATTTAGAAACAACAGTAAAGAATGAAGAAGATATATTAAGTTTATATAGTAGTCTACCTCAAACAAATGTTAGTAATAGAGTTAATGCGTGTTATATAGCTTTAGCAGACCTAGATGAGGATATAGCTTCAAAGGTAGATTGTGATAACTCCATTTTGAATCCTAATGAGAATAAGCAGTATGCAAAAGATTTAATTTTCAGTAAGCTTGAATCAGCAAAAATGACACAGTCTAAGTATATAGATAGAGAGGTTTATGTAACTTACGATGTTACAATCAACTTGGTAAAATACGAAGTAAGAGGAAGTCAGATTCAAGAATATGAATCAAAAGTAAAAATTAAAGATGTAATGTTCACCACTAATCAAGAGGGATTAATAAAATCAACTAATATTAACACTAAACTGAAAAATCTGTCAATTATGTGGGACAATATAGATGATACAATAGGAGTAACAAATTGGAAGAAAAGGTAGAAGTAGGCTATATAGTAGACAACTTAATGGACGAAGATGAGCCGACTAGATTCAGAACAGTAAGAGAACTAGAGGAGGAGCCTCCCCTACTGAAAGTGTACGATGAAAATGGGAATGAGTTTGGGTTAGAGATTACTAAAGAACTAGCTGAGAATATAGCTTATGATTTTGAGCAAATAAGAAAAGCGTATGACGGTATTCCTTACTATATAGAGAAAGATAAGACTTTAAAAGTTAAGCTAAAGCAGATACCTAAAGACATTAAGAAGCATCCTTTCATCTATGGGTACCTCTTTGCTGTATTATCACTATTAGCTATATTCTATAGCTTACAATTATTCTAAGGAGAAGAATATGGAAGATAAAGATTATTTATATAGGAATAATAAATATGCAGATTCTAGTAAGGTTATACTAGATAAAGGCTATATAGCAAGAAGAAGATTAGCTGGCTTCATTAGAGTAATTATTTTCTTTTTAGTACTACTGTTAGGAATGTTCTTATATATAAAGGTGAGTAAGCCTACAGTTAAAATAGATAATAAGAAATACACTATTGTTGCAGATGTAAATCAAGCAGATATTGGCGACGAAGTTTTATTCACTTATAAAAAGAGTATTAGTACTAGTGATAGATTTAAGTTGCCTTTTAATTCACTATTAGGAAACCTTAATGAAGATGTAGCAAGAGTATTAGTATTACCTGAGGGGATTAATCCTGAAACAGGTCAGCCCGTAGACCAGAACACACTTTATATAGAGTGCATTAGCTCTAACTGTAAAGGACAAATGACGATTATATCTACAGATAGAATATATGGAGTAGTTAAAGGAGTGAAATAGATGGCTAGATGGCACATAGATAAGAACGGCCAACTGTGTAGATGTATGGCTATATTCAGAGCTTGTCCTAGAAAAATGCACTTTGATTCAGAAGCAGAAGGTCAAGCATATATAAGCAAATGGGATAGTAACAGAATGAAATATAAGTCTTTGATTAATGAAGATATACTAGAACCTAAGAATAGGTTTGTATTGCCTGTTAGTGAGTTTAATGACCAATCATTCTTTGATGGCTTGAATACAGATAAAGATTCATTCGCTATTGTCTTAGGAGAAGATGATACTAGAAATGGTGTGTACTTTATGTTTAGACAAAAGATACTAAACAACGAGATGGCTCCTGAAGATTTATCTAGAGCATTAGATAAAATAGGTACTCAGCAAGCAGGTACGGACGCTGATAAAGTGTTAGACCGAAGAGATGGGCAACCTAACAAAGGAAAGACTTTTAAAGAGATAATGGACTTACGCTTTGAAGATGGCTTAAAGAGAGTATGGACAGAGCGTAGAGATATAACATCAATAGTCTTATCGTTTGGATATAGAGCCTCTGATAAAGTGTTAGACGATAATACAAAAATCAGAATATTTACTAAAGAGGAGGCTCCTAAGTATGATTTTGATGATTTTAGTAAAATAGAGGGTACAAATAATGGAGAAGGTTAAAAAATATCATATTAGCAAGGATGGTGTACTTAGGGAATGTAAAGCTGAGAAATGCAGTTGTAAAGCTTCGCCTAGAGTACTACACTTTAACAGCTTAGAGGCGGGTCAAGCCTACTTAGATGATTACTTTGAAAGAGCGACATCGGGCGTATACGACAATATGAGATTATCTAGCTATGTAGAAGCACAAGGCGATGTGGACTTAGAGAATGTAACTCTGATTGACGACCACGCTATTAAGTATATGAAAACATCTGAACTAGAAGTAATACTAGAAAAATCAGATTATAGGGATATTGAAGATGAGTACCATCAGTTAGTTAAAGCTGAGAATCTACAAGAGAAAGAAGAAGAAGCTGATAAGCTAGAGAGCAGGCTTTTCTATCTTGCAACTACTGAGGGTAAGGAAGAATGGAAAAAGAAGTATGCTAAAGATAACAATGTAGAATCTAATATAGAGCTACTAGAACCTCTTACAATACGACCTATACACGACCCTGTAGTCAAGGACGCCACAGGGGAAGTAATGCCTCTAAAGGTTAAAGAAGTAATAGTCAAAGATAGTGCTAATGGAGAGCTAAAATACGATGTAGTAACCTTTGATGGTGAAACTGTGCCAGCTCTATCAGTAACCTTTGACTCTGTTAATGATATGATGGAAGTATCTAAGTTTAAGGCTGCTTGTAAAACTAGAGTTGCTTTTCAGGTAGACCCTATTGATGAGCCTCTTAAGAAAGAGATGGACAGCTTATACAATAAGGTTAATGAGCTTAGAAAGACTAATACTGAACTAGAAGCAACCTATAAGAAGCTAGACGAAAAGAGAAAACTTAATACATTAGTGGCTGATGAAATTATGCTTAGAAACAAGCTGTCATCAAAATATGACAAGCCTATACTAGAGAGAACTACTTTAAATAAAATAGATTCAGTTTACGATGATGAAACTGGTACTTATTTAGTATTTGCTGAATAAGATGGTTGACTCCTACTCTAATTTGTGTTATAATGTATATGAATAATTATAACAAAAAATAAAAAGAGTAGGAGGCTTTTATTTAATGAGAAAAGAAAAAAGCACCAATTTTCTAACGCTAGAAGAGGAACTTGAATGTGGGGAAATAATAGCTAAGTCTAGAGAAAATCCTGATGATAAAGCTCTGAGAGAAAAGGCTGATGAAGCTATTAATAAACTATTTATAGCTAACGAAAAAGGTATTTATAGTGTAGTGCATAGCTTCTATAAATGGCAGAACTGTATATCTTATTATCCTCAAGAGGAGGCAATCGCTGACGCCATACTAGCGTTCATTAGATTTTGCAGAGAAAAGTACGACCCGACAAAAGGCTTCAAAGTAATGACAGGAGCAACTTGGTATATAAGAAAAATGCTCCAAACTGAGTCCAATTCGTCAAGGGCTATTCCTATGAGGCATAGTGGATGGAAATACAATGAAGTATGCAGACTACTAAGAGAATACAAAGATAAAGACTTAAGTTGTGATATAATGGAGTACTTAAAAGAGGGGTTGCCGAAGATTAATCCTTCAGAAATAATCATAATACTAAACATTAGGGAAGGAGTTATGTCATTCGACTATGAGATTACTGATGATACAGGCAGTACAATACTCTTATCAGAAACTATCAAAGATAACTCTTTAGAGGACGACTATGATTTAGCAGATAAACAAGAGGAAATAGACAGATTATTCAGCTTACTTAATAAAGATGAAATAGTTGTGATGAAGAACAAATGGGACCTTTCAGATAACCCTTTTTCTAAGGAGCAATTCCTAGAAGAGTATAATATAAGTGAGAAGGAATATAGAAGATTAGCCTCCTCAGGAATGCGAAAAATAAGAAAGAAATTAAGAGAGACCGGTGAGTTGCACTCTTAATTGAAGGAGATTAAATGAAAGTGCTTGTTAAAATCACAATAAGACATAAAAGTCAAAGAGAAAGATTCGAGACCTCTTTAACAAACAACCTGTTTGTTTTTGCAGTGGAAGATGATTACTTTTTAGATAATGAAAAAGACTATCAAGTAGTATACTCAATCAATGCACTAGGCAAAACTGATTCAGAGTTTATTAAAGACTTGAGAACTGTATTTTTAGATAACTTAGAATCATTGCCAGCCTTCTTACTAGGGGGTGATGTTTAATGGGTAGAGAGCTAAGAAACGATAAAGAGCTTGTAAAAGTATTTAATGAGCAACCTGTATTCTTTAGGATAGAAGCAGTTATCCACGACGGTCAATGGTACGACAAGGTGAAGTGGGCTAAGGTTGCTAAAGTGGATATCTCAGATGTAGAAGCATATATAAGTTGCAATAAGAAACTCATTGAGCGTGATGGCTCTTATAGAGTTAATTATGACGACATCATATCTTGGTATAATAGTCATAAGCTAGATGTATCTAAACCTTTAGTTCCTAATAACTTTATTCCTAAGATATGGGGAGGCAAGACTGAGATTCAGCATTTCATAGATACTCCTAAAAGGCTAGTCAATACTCTATTAGTAACCTGTGATGATAACTTAGTTTTGAATAAGATAAAAGCTTGCTTAAAAGGCTACTCAAGGTTCATTGACGCAGATAAACCGAACACAATTAGAATATATACTATTTCTCCTCAGTTTATAGAGAATCACATTAGAAGAACACTCTCAGCTAATGAACTAGAAAATGTTGACTTTAGAAGTAGAGCAAATGTATACTGGAGAGACCTCTCAGATTTTAATCAGGAGTTCCTCAGTGAAGCTTTACTGTTCTACACTAACTATGCTAAGGGTATGCTAAAATCTCATCTAAAGACTATTGAGATATTTATCCCATATGAAGCTGATAGAGATGTTCAGATTCAAGAGTGGATAATGAGAGCTATGTGTAAGTACGATGAAAAGAGTAATGTCCCATTCTCAGGCTATCTTGCTAATGTACTAAGAAGATGGCCTTATGATTTACCTAATAATGAACTCGGAGTAGAACTAGCTAAGTTCCAAAGAGAGCGTAGTAAAGCGATAGCTAAAGCTGGAGAGAACGCTAATAATCTTACAGAAGAAGATATTAGAGCAATGACTGAATATAGCGAAGCAGACTATAACAGGCTACTAAAAGAGCATTTAATGTGGGTAAACGCAAAGTCTATGACTAGCCTAAACTGGGAAGATAAAGGTACTGAAAAAGTAGGTAGGCAAGTCTTTGCAGGACAACCTGTTATAGGTATTAACGAAAAATTGTCACATAAGTTGTCCGTAGCGATTCTAGAAACAGCCTATGAGCTAGATGATGTTGATACATTCAACTATATTTTAGAAAACTTTACAGATAAGCTATCACAACTGGAGATAAATGAAGATTTTAAACAGAAACTTTGGGAAAGATTCAAAGCGTAGATTAAGGGGAGCTATTAAGAATATTCTGAGAATAGTTCCTCTATTACTAGGGATATTGATAATTATAATAGCAATCTCAGTTAAGTCTATGAACGATGTGATAAATGTAAAAGACTTAAAGGAGATTAACTCAACACTATCTTCTATGAACATAGATGAAGTGCAACCTTTCCCTTATTTCAATCTATACGCTAAAGTAGTAGAGAACGCACAAGGATATTATTCAGTACTTTTACTTATAGGGGCAGCCTTAATAGGATTGTCTATAATGTTAATAATTAAAAAGAAAGCTTCTAAGTAACCTTAGAGGCTTTTATTTTTGTTTTAAGCGAGTTTTATATGATAAACGACAAATATATCAAGACAAAGATTAAAAACGATTAGGGGCGATTCCGGAGCCTCCTACAGCTATATATGATTAATACCTACTTAAATTAAGAAAAATAAAAATCAAAAAACCATCCCAACGCAAAATAGCCCCCTAGTCTTGCAGTATTGTTTGAGCCTAAAAATGACTATTTTTGTAAAAGGCGTACAAATCATCATTTTTTCTGAAAATGGTCCCAAAATCGAATCCACAGCATTTTTGAGTTAAAATATTTTCCTTATTTCGGAAGCATAAAAATACTAAAATATAAAGACTAAGATTATCTATCAATAAAAAATGAAAAGAGTATATAAGACAAGCTTTTTTAGTTTTGATAAAAGGATGGTTATTAGTGCTATATTTTGGTTATTTTGCGAATTATGGTTAATGTGTACTATGGATATAGCTCTGGAACGCTTGGATTTCGCCGGGGAACGATTTTTAGGCGAAGGTCGATATATTTATCATTTTTCTCTTAAAAAACGATTAGGGACGAATCCGGAGCCTCCTGGAGCCATATGCCTTTTTTGACTTATTTTGAAGAGTATCATCAAAGAGGTATTCTAGTATACTTTTCACTACTAAAACATAAGTGGACTCCTTTAATATGGAGTATACTTTAGGTATCCTTGAATCAGTATAAGGTGTGCTAAGTTTTTCCTTATTCTTGATTAGATAGTTTAGAGTTAATTAAACTCTGTCAAACAAATCTTTGATTCTATTAATATTTATTTAATACATTTCTACCCTTGCAAATTATACTTCCTATTTCCCATATATATGCAAAAAAGTTTTAAAAATATTATTTTCGTATGGTTCTTATATGCGTCGTGGAATGCGACAGCCTTGCCACACCCCCGGCTATAGTTTACTATTTCTATGTATAAAAGTATAGATAACTATTAACCTAGTATACTATTAGGATACTACCAGAGTATACTACCAGAG